>JAEIGA010001672.1_pt1 | contig 34979 bp, 29 predicted proteins | sample 9270691 | NCBI WGS metagenome assembly JAEIGA01 (sample SAMN17057246, study PRJNA624740) | gut metagenome | biome: biome; isolation source: fecal sample | host: Bos grunniens | place: China: Xizang | collected 2019
AAAGTAGTTGTACAGGTGTAGTTTTTAGATAGTTACGACACGCCTCTATGCCACTTATATACTCATGATTTCCTGCCGCCATGTAGATGCCATAGCGAGCCTCAACGCGCTCAAATTCGCGGCACATATCTGCACTCTCGACAGGCAAAATTGAGTTATCTATGAGGTCGCCGACAATGACGACAATATCTGGATTTTCGCTATTAATAACATCGACATAACGTGTCAAATCTGCCCTTGTTGTTCCGCGTCCAAGGTGCACATCGCTGATGGCCACAAGTCGCAGATTGCCACCCTCAATGAGCTTATCCGTTTCAATGGTCACATGCTCCACGTGGAAGTGACGATAGTTGACATAGCCCGCCACAAGCACCGCCACCGTCAGACCCAGCGCATACCACACACCATGGTTGAACGAGGGCCATATCCAATGCACCATATCGGCAACAAGCAGTGCCACCGCCATATAGAGCGTAAATAGCAGCCACGACGTTCCCACGACATGGAGCGCACGATGCAGAAACTCTGGCATAGCAATACTGCGCATAGCGAACGAAACAAACATGCCGCACGCGGCAACCCAGTAAAGCACACCGAACACCACGCGCAACCATAGCGGCACGAGAGCCATAGCCTGAATAAGTCTGACGAAGATATAGAAATTGGCACCCACATAGAGTGCCAATGTTCCTAAAAGCATGAGTATCATATTTATACTACATTAAGGTCTCACTATACCACGACGCTCAGCCTCCTCCTCCATGAGTTTGTAGGCGGCATCGTAGTCGTTAGGGATAATGCCATCAAGGATGGCGTTCTTAATAACTTCCTTAATCTCGCCCACAACGCTCGATGGTGGCAGCTCATAAGTCTTCATGATGATGTCACCAGTGATGGGTGGCTGGAAGTTACGCACCCTGTCTCGCTCCTCAAGGTCGCGCATCTTCTCTCGCACAAGCTCGAAGTTTTTGAGGTACTGGCGCACCTTACTATCTATGCCCGAGGTGATGTCGGCCTCGCAGAGCAGCATCAGACTCTCCACATCGTCACCCGCCTCGAAGAGCAGACGGCGCACAGCAGAGTCCGTAACCAGATCCTCCGAGAGCACGATAGGTCTCATGTGGAGGAACACCATCTTCTGCACAAAGCGCATAGGCTCATTCAGCGGCAGACGCAAGCGGCGGAAGAGCTGCGGTATCATCTTCGAACCCACAGCCTCATGCTGATGGAAGGTCCAGCCCATGCGGGGGTCGTAGGCCTTGGTTGTAGGCTTGCCAATATCGTGCAGGAGTGCCGCCCAGCGCAACCACAGATCGTCACTACGCTTGGCGAGGTTGTCGAGCACCTTCATCGTATGCTCGAAATTATCCTTGTGGGCATGCTTACCCCTGCGCTCCACGCCTGACATACGCTCCAGCTCGGGCAAAACATACTTCAACAATCCAGACGTGTGCATCAGCGTAAGACCAATAGAGGGCACGGGCGATGCAAGTATCTTATTGAGTTCCACGGCTATGCGCTCCTTCGTAATGATGTTTATGCGCTCCGCCTGACGACATATTCCATCGAAGGTCTCGTCGTCGATATCGAAGCCCAACTGCGAGGCAAATCTCACAGCACGCATCATACGCAAGGGGTCATCCGAGAAGGTCTTGTCAGGCTCACATGGGGTGCGGATAATGCAATCTTCAAGGTCCTCCATGCCACCAAAGGGATCGACAAGTTCGCCAAATCTGTCACCATTGAGACACCATGCCATGGCGTTAATGGTGAAGTCTCTGCGACGCTGATCATCCTCAAGTGTTCCTGGCTCAACAATGGGGTTGCGCGACTCACGTCGGTAGCTCTCCTTGCGGGCACCCACAAACTCCACCTCCGTATCTCGCCAGCGCACCATTGCCGTGCCATAGGTCTTATAGACAGCAACCTTGGCACCACCAAGCTCCTTAGCCAATGTCTCGGCCACGTCAACGCCACTACCAACCACCACAACATCGATATCCGACGAAGGGCGGTGCAAATAGTAGTCACGGACATAGCCTCCCACAGCATAGGCCTCCAGACCCATGCTATCAACAATACGCGATATATGCTTAAATATAGGGTTTCTTAATGGCATATTCACCTCCCCCATTACTCGTTACCCTGCTTGGCGCGGCTGATGCATCGCTGATAGATGCCAACCGTGTTCTCCAAGCCCCAGTAGAGGGCATCGCTGATAAGAGCATGACCGATAGATACCTCATCAACCCATGGAATACGCTCGATGAAGTACTGCAAATTCTCGGTGTTTAGGTCGTGACCCGCATTGAGTCCAAGACCAACGCGGCGTGCCTCTTCGGCTGCGGCAACATAGGGCGCAATGGCAGCCTCACGGTCTGCTGCATAACCTGCGGCATAGGCCTCGGTGTAGAGCTCCACGCGGTCAGCACCACACTCCTTAGCCGCTGTAACCATCTCAACCACAGGGTCAACGAAGATAGATACACGGATACCCTTACGATGGAAACGCTCGGCCATAGCAGTCAGGAATTCGCGGTTGCGAATGGTATCCCAGCCCGCCGATGAGGTAATAGCATCCTCTGCATCGGGGACAAGTGTCACCTGCGCAGGGCATACCTCCTCCACGAGCTCGCAGAAGCTCTCGATGGGGTTACCCTCGACATTCAACTCCGTAGCGATATGCGCCTTGAGCTCGCGCACATCCGAGTAGCGGATATGGCGTGCATCGGGGCGAGGATGAACTGTAATGCCGTCAGCGCCGAAACGCTCAATATCGAGCGCCGCCTTCAACAAATTGGGCATATTACCGCCACGCGAGTTGCGCACAACGGCAATCTTATTGATATTTACACTTAGCTTTGTCATAAAACTTGTACTGATACCACCACTATGCAATCCTTCATCTTCAACAATAATGCAAGAATTTTGGATTCAAGTGATGTATAGATTATACTTTTTGTTATCTTTGCGATAGCAAAGTTACGATTTTTTTCATTTCCGAGCAATGAACATTATACTTTTTTCTCGCAAGCAGGTAAATCATCGCGCCACGCAGCTGCAAACTATCCTTCGAGAGATCGAGCGATACAACATGGATTATGTTGTAAATGAGGATTTTGCAAATGCCGTGGAGACGCTGACAGATATACGCATTGATGCCGCACATCTTTTTAGCGGAAAGCCTACGGCTACGGGCAACGACATCATGATAACCTATGGTGGCGATGGCACTCTTCTTGAGGCTGTAGCGCTGTTGCCCTCAACCGATATTCCGGTTGTAGGCATAAACTGTGGTCGCCTTGGCTACCTCACCGCCGACGATGGCGAGGGCATCGAGGAGCTCTTCAAGGCTATTGCCGAGGGCAACCTCCGTTTAGAGGAGCGACTAATGCTTACGACAGAGGGTCTGGAGGGTGAGTATGTCGCCCTGAACGAGATTACCATCCACCGCAATGGTGCGTCTATGATTTCCGTAGAGACGCTCATCAACGGCAATTATGTTTCGACCTATCACGGCGATGGCATTGTCGTTGCAACACCCACTGGCTCAACAGCATACTCACTCAGCGCAGGAGGTCCCATTGTTGACCCCATGTGTCGCTGCTTTGTGCTGTCGCCCATTGCTCCACACAACCTCACCATGCGCCCCGTTGTCATACCCGACAGCAGCATTGTGACACTCCGCATCCACTCGCGTGGTGGCAATGCGCTCATCTCAGCAGACAACCGCACATGCACAATCCACGATGGTGGCGAAGTGATAGTGCGACTTGCCGACAGACGTGTGATTTTGGCGATGCCACACAATAACACATTCTACGACACGTTAAGAGAAAAGATGATGTGGGGCGTTGACAAACGTTAAATCCATACTTCTTGCATAGTGTTTCACTATTCGGTAACAGATTGATTATCCGTTATTTAACACACTATTCGCGCTCGTGCGTGAAAAATATTGTGTGATATGTGTTGCGAATTGTGAATTTTATTGCTTAAATTTGCAAGATATTATGAGCGAAAAAAGAACCATACCAAAACACGTCGCCATCATCATGGATGGTAACGGCCGCTGGGCAAAGCAGCGTGGTCTCGAGCGCAAAGAGGGACACATCGCAGGCGCAGAGTCTGTGAGTGCAGTCGTTCGCGCTGCGGGCAACGCCGGCGTTGAATACCTCACACTATACACCTTCTCTACGGAGAACTGGGGCCGACCCGAAGCAGAGATTAATGCCATCATGGAGCTCTTCTGCTATATGGTCGCAAGTCGTGCCGAGGAGCTCGTTTCCGAGGGTGTGAGTGTCAAGATTATGGGCGAGCGCACTCGCTTCTCCGCAAAAGTACTCTCTATGATTGAGCATATAGAGACCACGACAGCGGAGGGCAGACGTCTGACCCTCGTTTTGGCGTTTAACTACTCGTCACGCCGCGAGATGATACTCGCAGCACAGAGTCTTGCTCGTCGTGCCGCAGCAGGAGAGATCAAGGCTGAGGATATTGACGAGGAGATGTTCTCAAACTCGCTCATGACAGCAAACATTCCCGACCCCGACCTCGTAATTCGCACAAGTGGTGAGTATCGTTTGAGTAACTTCCTGCTTTGGCAGTCGTCATACGCCGAGTTGTACTTCCCCGAAACGCTATGGCCCGACTTCGGTGCCGAGGCATTCAACCACGCACTTGATGTATATGCCGGTCGTGAGCGTCGCTACGGACTGGTTATCGCAGATAAAGAGTAATTAGCATAGATGAGACTTATCAAAATATTCCTGATCGCCACTGTGGCACTCCTCTCGACAACCTTTGTTGCCGAGGCGCAGCAGCACACAGCACGTTACACACTTGGCGATATCTCAAACACCAAGATTGCCGACTCGGTTGACTTCGATCTCGACGCACCAATACTCACAGAGGGCGACGGCAAACTATATTATATCCGCAAGATTAACCTTCATGGTGTAAAATATCTCAACCACGACATCCTTAAGTCATCGGCGGGCTTGCAGGAGGGCGACTCAGTCTATCTGCCCAGCAAGTTTATCTATAACGCCATGCACCGCTTGTGGGCACCACGCTACTTCTCCGACATTCAGATAGGAGCAAACATCGAGGGTGACTCACTCGACCTCGAGGTATTCCTCAAGGAGCGTGCACGCATCCTCAACTGGAAGATTTCGGGTGTGTCGAAGTCAAAGGAGAAGGATCTCAAGGAGGAGGTGCTCAAATTACGACGCAACACAGAGTTATCGGACTATGTCATCGACAAGAACATCAAGCTCATCAAGCAGCACTATGCAGATAAGGGTTTTCTCACATGTGAGGTAGATGCCCGCATCACCAACGACACTGTATATGAGCAGTGTGTGAACGTAACATTCGACATCGACCGTGGTCCCAAGGTGCGCGTTGGAGCTATCAACTTCGAGGGTAACGACAACTTCGACGATAAGCGTTTGCGCCGCACATTCAAGAAGACCCACCAGAAGAGCATTCTCTTCTTCCTAAACCGCAAGCTTCTTGAGGAGGATTACGAGGCAGACAAGGAGTTGCTTCTTGACTTCTACAACTCGCAGGGTTACCGCAATGCTACCATCGTGAGCGACTCGATATACTACGTTGACGATGAAACTCTGGGCATCGACATCAAGGTGTCGGAGGGTAACAAATACCACATTCGCAATATCAACTGGGTTGGTAACTCAGTTTACACCACCGCACAGCTTGAGGCTATGTTTGGTGTGCAGCCAGGCGATGTCTATGACAAGAAGTCTATGCACAAGCGACTTGGCATCGGCAAGGAGATGAACCCTGAGGAGATGTCCATTTCGTCGCTCTACAACAATAGCGGCTACCTGATGTCGCAGATTGAACCAGCGGAGATTATCGTAGGTCCCGACTCGCTCGACCTCGAAATCCGCATCTTCGAGGGTAAGCCCTTCACCGTAAACGAGGTGGGCATCACGGGTAATATGCGAGTTAATGACGAGGTTATCCGCCGCGAGTTGTATGTACGTCCTGGCGACCTCTACAACCGTTCGCTCCTCATGCAGACCATGCGTACGCTTATGGGCATGGGTCACTTCGACGAGCAGGCCATCATTCCCGATATTCAGCCCGTGAGCGATGAGCTTGTGAACGTAAACTGGGCACTTCAGGAGAAGGCATCCGACCAGTTCAACATCGCAGGTGGTTGGGGTTCTGGAACCTTCGTGGGTAGTGTGGGTATCACGCTCAACAACCTCTCGATGCGCAACTTCTTCAAGAAGGGAGCATGGAGACCCTATCCATCGGGACAGAATCAGCGTCTCTCAATCTCGGGACAGACAAACGGTACATACTATAAAGCCTTGTCGTTGAGCTTCACCGATCCATGGCTTGGTGGTCGCAGACCTAACTCATTCTCTGTTTCTGGTTATATCTCGGAGCAGAACAACGCCTATTATGTATGGCAGAATGCCACAATGTACTACCGCTCGATGGGTCTTGCTATCGGTTTGGGCAAGCGTTTGCAGTGGCCCGACCCATACTTCACCTTCTATGGTGAGCTGGGCTATCAGCACTATGGTCTTAAGGGCTGGAACTCATTTATCATGAGCAACGGTAAGTCTAACACACTATCGTTGAAGCTCGTGTTGCAGCGCTCATCTGTTGACTCGCCATTCTTCTCGCGTTCGGGTTCGGAGTTTACACTCTCGGTACAGGCGACACCTCCATACTCACTCTGGGATGGCAAGGACTACGCAGCACTCAAGGCGGCTAACACGCCCGAGGCACAGCAGGAGATGTATCGCTGGATTGAGTTCCACAAGTGGTTGCTCAAGACACGCTGGTACTTCCCGCTTACACAGGACCAGAACCTCGTGCTCATGCTTGGTGCAGAGATGGGTTACCTGGGTAACTACAACAAGGATAAGGTATCACCATTCGAGCGATTTGAGATTGGTGGTGACGGTATGACAGGTTACAACATCTATGGTGTTGACATCATCGCTATGCGTGGTTACGAGGATGGTGCTCTCGACCCATCGAAATACTACTCTGTGGCATACAACAAGTACACCATGGAGTTGCGTTACCCAGTAATCATGAAGCCACAGTCATCTATCTACGTTCTTGGTTTCCTCGAGGGTGGTAACGGCTTCAACTCATGGCGCGACTTCTCGCCCTTCAAGATTAAGCGTTCGGCGGGTGTTGGTGTGCGTCTCTACTTGCCTATTGTCGGTATGCTTGGCATCGACTGGGGTTATGGTTTCGACCCAGCATTTGGCAAGACAGAGCCAAGTGGATCACAGTTCCACTTCGTCATGGGCCAGCAGTTCTAACAACGTGTGGCAATATTTTTGAGATTTATACGCTATATATATAGAACATTCACTAATTTATATAATAGAGTACTACTATGAAACGATTTATCATTGCTCTTATGGCACTTGTGATGACCACAGGCATCGCATCTGCACAAAACTATATGGTCGTTGACAGCGAAAAGGTGTTTAAGTCTATTGCGGCATACAACGATGCTCTGCAGGAGATTGAGACAACAGCATCAGCCTACCAGAAGGCTGTGGATGCAAAGTTCGCTGAGGTGGAGAAGTTGTACAACAACTATATGCAGCAGCGCTCATCACTCTCTGCCGTAGCACGCCAGCAGAACGAGGAGCTTATCCTCAAGCGCGAGGCTGAGGCTACGGAGTATCAGGAGTCACTATTTGGCACCGAGGGCGAACTTATGAAGAAGCGCGTAAGCCTTATTCAGCCCATCCAGGAGCGTGTGTTCAAGACCATTGAGAGCTTTTCCAAGCAATATGGCTACGACCTCGTTATTGACATCTCGGCAAACCCCACCATCCTCTACTACTCAACAAAGGTGGACTTTACCGACCGCATCATCGAGGCATTGAAGTAAACCCAAACAAAAGAGACATAATATAAACAATAACGAATTTTTAAGATGAAGAAATTAGTAAAACTTGCAATGGTTGTGCTCCTCACACTCTCAGCGGGCACAGCATTTGGTCAGAAGTTTGGTCGTGTTGACTTGGCGTCTATCGTACCCAACATGCCAGAGTACCAGGAGGCTATTGTTAACCTCGAGGCATACGGTAAGGATTTGCAGAACCAGCTCGAGCAGATTCAGGTGGAGTTCAACACACGCCTTGCAGACTACGAGAAAAACGCAGCTACAATGACTGACTCTATCCGTCAGCTCAAGGAGCAGGAGCTCGGTCAGCTTCAGCAGCGTTTCCAGGACTTCCAGCAGATTGCGCAGCAGGATATGCAGCGTAAGGAGGCAGAGATTATGAACCCCATCTACGACAAGGCTAACGAGGCTGTTAAGAAGGTTGCAGCAGCAGGTAACTACGCCGCAATATTCAACACAGCAGGCGATCAGCCCGCATCAGCAGGCTTGGCATACTTTGACCCAGCACAGCTCACAGACATCACTCCTGAGGTTAAGACAGAGCTTGGTATCTAATATAAGGTAGCGACCCTGCGTCGCACCAAAAGCAATACCCGTATGTTCACTCATACGGGTATTTTTTATGCCTGTGCGCAGCCTGCCTATCAGGATAGGGATAATACAAAAAAAATGGTGCTATGCAGCCTCTCCACTCACGCGGGGGAGAGAGCCGTGCATAGCACCGGACACATTAAAATATTCATTAACCAATCATATATCTGCGTAACCACCTTGCGGGGTTGAAGCATCAAAATAAAGAACTTTCAGAGTGGCTGAGCCCGATAATATGGATGATTTTAGTGTAGATCAAAAATAACCATATTTTTAACATCGGCTGATGGCATCAATTACTGCATCAAGCAAGCAATTATCTTACCATTTCCACTACTGCAAAGGTATATGATTGGTTGTTAGTGACCAAATTTTCGGCCGAAAAAGATTTCGCAGAGCCGTTTTTACTATACTGATTATCAATGAGTTATAAAATAAAAAATGATTATTTTTTCGCAAGCCTGATAATCAATTAGTTACACGATTACATGTAACAAATTTTATATACTCCTATAACTTGTTGATTTTCAACGATTAACGCTCACCAATAGATTCAATGAGAAGATCAGCGTCTTTTGCACCGCAATCCTTGATTTTTAATTTTATGCGGTATTTAATCTTAGAAAGAGCCACTGGATTTGTCTCCATAAAGGTACAAATTGCGCGTGACGAGAATCCAGCATAGCTATATAACACTACTCGCTGCTCCTTCACGTTGAGCTTTGGGCACTGCTCGCGCAACTTCGCCATAAGGTTACCACGACAACTGTTTACAAGCTTTTCAAGCTCCTCAAGGCGTGCCTCATCACTCTTTATAGACTCGATAGTCTCGCGCACCTGCTCAAAAACTTTTGCCGCATGACGCGACGTATCATCATACTCGTAGTATGTTTCGCAGAGTCTGTTCAGGTCATTAAGACGATCATTATATAGCCTGTCAACCGCCTCCGAAAGCGAATCGGAGGTGCTGTTTTTTGTAAGGTTCAACTCGCGTATTGTCTCAATATAACGCTCTATATCGCGATTCTTCTTTTGGGTAAAACTACGCAAAAAACCTATGCCGAGCGACAACAAGAGAGCCACAAGCACATAGACCGAGATGTTACGCTGACGCGTAATCATCAACTCGTGCGCCTCCTTATCGAGAGAACTCTGCAACAGGTCAATCTGGTAGTTCAATACAGGTTGCTCTGCGGCCTCAAGAAGCGATGACTCAACACGTCGGTTTATGCACTCAAGCCAGTATATAGCCTGCTCCATGTCACCCATATTTTTATAGAGATGATACTTCGCCTTCTCAACAATTGCCGTATCACAATATCTCTCCTTTTCGGCCATCTCCAAAAAGCGCATAGCACCCTCCATATCGCCAGCCTCGGAGCATACAATAGCCCTCACGGCATAGTAGCGCGACACGAACCACAATACGCAATCATACTGTTCGAACAGCGATACCACCTCACCACACTTCTCATAATCCTGCTGATTAAGATAGAGGTCACACAACTCGTGCAGCACGGTACACAACAGGTCGAGATCGTTATTCTCTATGGAGTAGTCGCGCGCCTCGATGAAGAATTTCTCAGCCTCGTCGTAGTTACACATCTTTGCCGCCGCCTGACCCATGTTATACTTGGTATAATAGGTATGGTATGGCAACTGTAAAAGCTTAAAGCTGTCGTAGGCGAGGCAATACTCCCGATAACTATTACTATAGCAATAGCGCGCACGATAGACATCACCCATGGTGCGATGCACAACACCCTCCAGACGCAAATTACCATAATGTTCGATAGATTTCAGCGACTCCATGAGGGCAATTATAGCCTCGGGATACTGCTTACTAAGATTCATTACCATGCCGTGCTGGAAGTAGGCACGTGCACGACGGTCATAATCCCTACGATTGTTATAGTATTTTACAGATATGCGTGTCAGCGAGTCACTCGCCACGAGTTTACGGTTATAGTAGCACGCCTCACTATATATCAAGGCATAATAGGCAAGCTCACTTTTATCATGGATGGTGCTGCGGTCGATGCCCTCCATAAGAGATAGCGCCTCCTGAGGATCATTGCGAAGAAGACTCTCGGCACGCTCTATAACCAATGTTTCATCCTTCTCCCTAACACATCCCACCGAAAAACACAACGACACAACAATATACATCATATACAACGCGCGCGCCGTATGATGATGTAGTTGCCCAATCGTTTTATGTATAAAAGAGTTTTCCACGATACAAATATAGACAAAAGTATCTACTCTGACGCACTAAAACGATATTTTTTTAGAAAAAAGAGCATACTAAATATTATTCAATTATTTTTATTAACTTTGTGATGAAACCTCATGGTGAAACAACCAAAATATTCATATATGCAATACTTTAAACAACTACTTACAGGCGTAGCTGTAGCAGCTATGGCCACGCTTGTTGCATGCAACGAAGAGGTGAAAATGGAGACCGAAGCAGAGATCCCCACAACACCAATCGAAGAGATGTGCTACACACCCGAAAAGACATCATTCGAGTTATGGGCACCCACGGCAGAGAGAGCCGTCGTACGCCTATATAACGGTGATGAACTTACCGAGGAGATAGCAATGAACAAGGCCGAGCAGGGGCTATGGACTGCTGAAGTTATGGGCGACAAGAAGGGTATGTACTACGCCTTCCAGGTCACTGTTGAGGGCAACACTCTAAAGGAGACAGCCGGAATCTTTGCTCGTGCGCTCGACGTTAATGGCAATCGCGGAGCTATCATCGACATGCGCGACACCGATCCTGAGGGCTGGGATGAGGATAGAAACCCCGTGATAGACCCAACAGAGATTGTAATCTACGAGATGCACTATCGCGACATGACTGCACACGAGAGCGCGGGCAGCAGCAACCCTGGTAAGTATATCGCCATGGCAGAGTCTGGCACACGCTCACACGAGGGTCTCGCAACGGGTATTGACCACCTTCGCGAAATGGGTGTAACACACATCCACCTGCTCCCCACTGCCGACTTCGGCTCCATCGACGAGTCGCGCCCAACGGATCAGTATAACTGGGGCTACGAACCTAAGAACTACAACGCCCCCGAGGGTACGTACTCGACAAATCCCGCAGACCCCGAGGCACGCATCCGCGAGCTTAAGACTCTTGTCAAGGCTATGCACGATGCAGGTCTTTGCGTAGTTCTCGACGTGGTGTATAACCATACAACATCTACCGAGAACTGCGGCTTTGAGCTTACCGTACCTGGCTATTTCTACCGTATGCGCGAGGATGGCACGTTTGCCGATGGCTCGGGTTGCGGCAACGAGACAGCGAGCGAGAAGCCTATGATGCGCAAGTATATGGTCGAGTCGTTGGAGTATTGGGTTAAGGAGTACCATATCGACGGTTTCCGCTTCGACCTTATGGCAATCCACGACATCGAGACTATGAACCTTATTCGCTCACGCCTCGAGGCTCTCAACCCCGATATTCTCCTTTATGGCGAGGGCTGGGCAGCAAGCGCTCCTCTCTACGATGAGAGTAAGCTCGCCTTTAAGCGCTACACATACCAGATGCCAGGCATCGCAGCCTTCTATGACGACATCCGCAACGCATTGCGCGGTACTCTCGACCTCTCACAGGGTGGTTTCATCCATGGCGTAGAGGGTAACAAGGAGGCTTTGAAGTTTGGTATTGTGGGTGGTGTTGAACACCCCGAGGTTAACCACTCTGAGGCTGCATGGTGTGCCGAGCCACGCCAGCATATCAGCTATGTCACCTGCCACGACGACCACAATCTCCGTGACCGCCTTGAGCACCTCTCGCCCGATGCTACAGAGGCAGAGCTCCTCAAGATGGCTAAACTCGCACACTTCGGCGTATTTACATCACAGGGTGTACCCTTCATCTTCTGCGGCGAAGAGATGTATCGCTCGAAGCGCGGCGAGAAAAACACCTATAATATGCCTGATGAGTATAACGCTATCGACTGGGCATTGAAGAGCCAGTATAACGACCTTGTGGAGTATTGCAAGGGTCTTATCGCAATGCGTAAGGAGCACCCCGCATTCTCATTGGGTACAGCCGAGGCAGTACGCGAGTACCTCACATTTATTGAGAGTGATAACGAGGCAGCCGTAGGCTTTGTTCTCGACAACTTGGAGGGTATAGACTCAGCAAAGCGCATTGTGGTGTTGATGAATGGCTCACGCGAGGGCGTAGAGTTCGACATCCCTGCGGGTAACTACAAGTGGATTTCGGATGGTGAGTTTATCCACGCTAAGGGCATGGGTACGTTTAACTGCGACTATGGCAAGGTAAATGTCGCTCCAATCTCGGGCGTTATCCTTGCGGAGTATTAATCTGTATTAGATTAACGTAAAAGGAACAAAGGAACTAAATGCTAATTATTCATATTAATACAACTATGAAAAATTTATTAGTTTATCTATTATCATTCCTCTCGTTATTATCTTGCGAGCCAGTTGATATGATCTATTTCAAGGAAAAGTATGTTGAAGTAGATTATCAAGCACAAGAGGTAATATTAACGACAGATGAAAATATTACTGGTGTAAGCTTTGGTGCTTCAGAAACTGATACAGAAAAGAGAAATGAGTTTGAGATTATAAAAGATGAATTTTTTTTATAACTAAGTGCGACTGGTTTACTATTACAGTTGACAGATCACAACCTCGACGAGTGTCTGTTGTTTTGCAAGAGAATGTAACCGATAAAGATAGAAAAGTAGTTGTTTATGTCCAAAGATTCGCAGGTAGCGATTTTGCCACCATTGTTCAAAAGGCTAAGCCAGCAGAATAAGAGTCTATTTTATTATTATTATTTTCTCACAACACTATATTGAAAGAATACAAATTGAAAGCCTGTCTAACAATTAAAAGTTAAGTAGCTCATATCTCAAAAAAATTCTTGTCTGAAGTCGTGAGATGCGGTGACAAATGAAAGAGCCTCGGATGGGACATACTTGGCGTATTTCCCATTCGGGGCTCTGAGTTTAGCGCCGCAGATTGCGGCTTACCACAAAGAAAAATAAAAATTCTTGTCAGAAGTCGTGAGATGTGGTGACAAATGAAAGAGCCTCGGATGGGACATACTTGGCGTATTTCCCATTCGGGGCTCTAAGTTTAGTGCCGCAGATTGCGGCTTATCACAAGAATTTAACTGAAAGATTGCATCTCAATTAAGTGTGCATAGATACCACCCTTATCGAGGAGCTCCTGGTGTGTACCCTCCTCGGCTACGCGACCCTGATCGATAACGTAGATGCGGTCAGCATTATAAATGGTGCTGAGACGATGTGCGATCACAACAGATGTACGACCCTTAAGAAGGTTGGTAAGTGCATCCTGTACAAGCTTCTCGCTCTCTGTATCGAGTGCTGAGGTTGCCTCATCGAGGATAAGAATCTCGGGGTTCTTGAGCACAGCACGCGCGATACTGAGACGCTGACGCTGACCTCCAGAGAGCTTTGTACCTCTATCACCGATGTTGGTATCATAACCCTCGGGGGCCTCCATAATAAAGCCATGAGCATTGGCAACCTTACATGCCTCAATAACCTCATCGTGTGTTGCTGTTGGGCGTCCCATAAGGATATTACCCTCGATAGAGTCATTAAAGAGGACTGTCTCCTGTGATACGATACTCATCTTACTACGCAATGACTCCTGCTTATAATCCTTTATAGACTTACCATCGAAGAGTATATCACCACTGTTAACCTCATAAAAACGTGGTATAAGTTCACTCAACGTCGATTTACCACCTCCCGATGGGCCTACAAGAGCTATTGTCTGACCCTTCTTGATGGTAATATTCACATTGTTGATAACCTCACGCTCACCATCGTATGAGAAGTGTACGTTACGTAACTCGATAGACTCCTTAAGACCCTCAAAATCCTTGGCATTCTCCCTATCCTGCACCTCCGACTCGGCATCGATAATAGAGAATATACGCTCACCCGCTGCAACACCCTGGTTGATATTGGCAAACTGGTCGATAAACGAGCGTAGAGGACGTGTAATCTGCGAGAAGGCAGCGATAAAGGCTATAAAGCCTGCACCCTTGATAAGTCCATTAGCCTCAAGCGTACCACCAAAGACAAGTATTACGGCCACGGCGGTGATACCAAGGAACTCACTCATAGGTGATGCCAACTGCTGACGCTTTGCCATGCTGATAACAAGATCCGAGAAGTTCTTGTTTATATCCTTGAACTTACGAACAATAAAGTTCGTAGCGTTGTATCCCTTAACAATCTTAATACCCGAGAGTGATTCATCGAGCATAGATACCATATCCGCCATACGCTCCTGGCTACGCTTTGCTGGGTGGCGCAACTTCTTGACAATGCGGCCAATGATAAGTCCTACAATAGGCAGGAAGATGATAGCAAATAGTGACAACTCCCATGAAATGCCAATCATAAGAGCAAGATAGCCTATAATAAGGAATGGATCACGGAATGCCACCTGAAGTGTATTTGTGATGCAATACTGCACAACCATAACATCCTGAGTAATCTTCGACATTATGTCACCTTTACGCTGATCGCTGAAGAAGCCAACGTTCATATTCAATACGCGCGAGTACATCTCATCTCGCATACGCTGAATTGTATTCACACGCAGACGCTCAACAGTCATAGCCGATGCATAGCGGAAGAGGTTGCTGAAGAGGTTCATACATACTGTCACAACACCCAGAAGGACCATAAAACGTACCTTATCAATCACGCCAGCTCCAAATGCCACACCATACAAGTAGCACAATATATTAGAGAAACCCTCCTCCGTAAGTTCCACACCTGGGAATGAGGTTATGGCTACCATACTAATACCCTCACTACTGAACATAGTGGTGAGGATTGGGATAATCATTGCATAGTTGAATGTGTTAAACAACGCATGCAACGCCGCAAAGAAAAAATAGGGAATAGTATATCGACTCAAGGGCTTGGCAAAGTTCAAGAGTCGTAAATATGTTTTAAACATTTATTTTACCTTTAAATTCTTGTAAAACAGAGAGTTTTTGTTTATTTCTCTTTTTCTTCTTTATTATCCTTTATTTACTTCTAATTTTCTTTTATTTTTTTATATAACCTATTAAAAATTAAATAATAAGAAATATTAAATAAGAAAAAATAAGAAAATATTAGAATAATAGAACAAAAATAAACAGACTACAACTTACCCTCTTTTGCGTACTCCTTAATACACTTCTCGAAGTGCTTGATGGTCTCAGGCATACTCATAAACGACTTGCCACCCGCAGCATTCTTATGTCCACCGCCATTGAAATAGCGCTGCGCAAAGATATTTACATCTATATCACCACGCGAACGCAACGACACACGAATAAAATCGGTGTGCTCGGTGAACATCGCCGACACCTTCATCTTCTTAATCTGCAATGGGTAGTTCACAAAGCCTTCAGAATCTCCCTGCTGGAACCAGAAGCGACGCATCTCATCTGCCGTTAGCGACATGTGTGTGACTGTGCCATTGTGGAAGATCTTCATCTTTCGATTTATGACATAGCCAAACAGGCGCGCACGACCCTCCGTGAAGGAGTTATACACATTATTATGAATATCGGGAATAGATATACCCTTGGCAGCAAGCACCGACACCATGCGGAAAACATCGGGCGTAACACTCGAGAATGCAAAATTACCCGTATCTGTCATCATACCCACAAAGATATTTATAGCCATATCCTTCGATATGCTCTCAACTCCAAACATAGCCTCAACAAGCAATGCCACCATATAACAAGTGCTCGAAGCCTCGGGGTATGAAATCATGAGGTCGAAATCCTCCATTGGGTTGAGGTGATGATCAATCAATATACGTTTTGCATGCTGATTTTCCACTATGAGGTCACCAAGACCATCAAGACGAGACATAGTGTGGAAATCGAGACAGAAGATAAGGTCTGCCTTGCGCACCGCATCGGTAGCACGCGCCTCATCATGTTTATATATCACCATATCCCCACATCCAGGCATAAAGTCGAGATAATAGGGGAACTTATTGGGAAGTATGCAAGTTACATCGTGACCATGACGCTTGAGTACCTCTGCCCACGCGAGTGACGATCCGATAGCATCGCCATCAGGATTTGTATGTGCTAAAATAACCACGTGTTGTGGTTTCTCTATGTAATCACGGAGCTGCTCAATCTTACTTCTTGCTATCTGCATAACCGCTACATTTATATGTTAATTTTGCAAATATAAGAAATTTTGGCGTAAAAAACCAATAGTCACTCAAATTTAACTATATGGAAAACTTAGAGCGATATAATGACTACACTATATTAATGTAATATTTATAAGGCTTATTGATAGAATTAACTCTTTTGTTTTTATTCTCTATCTGTATAAGATTAATTAATTTATTCTTTTTAAAATTACTCTTTTTTGAAAAAATTTTGAGAGTTGCCACCGAGTCGCTCGTGTTGTCAACATTTGTTTTATATTTTTTTATACATTTATATATAAATAATTAAAACTAAATAATAATAAAGGCTGTTGATTGTGTTAGTAACTTTCGACAGAAGTTTTTATTAACATACTTTATTATTTTTGTTTGATTTTTTTTAGTTTAATTTTATATTTAAGTTATTGATAATAAGATTAATTAAAATTAAAAATAAAAATAATAAACACTATCAACAATCAACTATAAACATATAAACATTGTTTAAATATTAACATCATTAGTTAATAAGGTGGCAAAATGGCGTTGAAAAATCAATCTATAAATTTTTGCCTTTTTATTTGGAAAAAGAGAGCGGCCGTATATACAACGACCGCTCTGAATTTTACAAATATTTTTGTTGTAATTTTGCTAACAATTATACACACACTTGTTAACACTCCGCTGGGAGTTTTTCAACAACCTTAGCGGCAATCTCAGCATAGTACTGCTCGACTCTTGGATCGAAGCCTCCTGCGGGGCGACCCTCGTCACTACCCTCCATAATAGATTGAATGATAGGTATCTGACCCAACAAGTCAACACCTGCACCCTCGGCATACTGCTTGGCACCACCCTTACCAAAGAGGTAATACTTATTATCGGGCAGCTCCTCAGGAGTAAACCATGCCATATTCTCAACTACACCCAACACTGGAACATTAACCTGTGGATGACGGAACATCTCAACACCGCGCACAACATCTGCAACAGCCACCTGCTGAGGTGTAGAGACAATAACAGCACCTGATATCTTAAGCTCATTAATAATTGAGAGGTGAATATCGCCAGTTCCTGGAGGAAGGTCAATCAACAGATAATCGAGCTTACCCCAGCGTGTCTGATGTGTAAGCTGGTGGAGGGCATTCACAGCCATACCACCGCGCCACATGAGAGCATCGGTAGGCTTAATAAAGAAACCAATACTCATAACCTTGATACCCAGTGACTGTGCAGGAATGATAAAGTCGTTACCCGCCTCATCACGCTCAGCATCGGGAATGTAACCCTCCACGCCAAACATCTTAGTCTGCGAAGGACCGTAGATGTCCGCATCGAGAATACCAACGTTATAGCCACGCTGACGTAGTGCCACAGCGAGGTTGGCAGTAACGGTAGATTTACCTACACCACCCTTACCCGAAGCTACGGCTACAACGCGGCATATCTCAGTTGTTGTAGTGATATTCTCCTTGCGGCGTGGTTTGGGTGCCGCCTCGCGGATGATGACCATAGCATTATTCTCGGGGAAGGTAGCCTTCATAAGCTCCTCCACCTGACGCTTAATCTTCTGTGCGAATGGGTCACGCGCCTTCTGAAAGCGTAGAGTGATAGCCACGGAACCATCCTCACCCCTGTCTGCGCGGTCAACAAAACCGCTATCTACGATATTCTCGTTGGTCTCGGGGTGTATAATACTTTTGAGTAGTTGTTCTAACTGTTCGTTCATATACTATATATAATTATAGGTCTATTTTCAAATCACCAGGCACAATAGCCTGCACACCACTATTGGTTAAGAACATTGGGTTTTCCATAAACAGTTGCTTAACCTCGTTATAGTAGATGTTGTTATCGGTAAAGCCGAGTTCTACGGCTGTTGTACTGCTCATGTTCTCGAGCCACTCTTCAAATGGAGAGAGAGGTGCGTTGAACTCATAGAGCATATATTCATTTTTAAGGCCTGCGAGCTGCGATGCCTTTGCCACAGCGTGTGTGAGGCCACCAATCTCATCCACAAGTCCAATCTCCACGGCATTGCTGCCACTCCAAACTCTGCCCTCGGCAATCTTCAACACATCCTCGACGGGCATATTACGACCCTCGGCAACGTGTGATGTGAAGGTGGTGTAGATTTTATCAACAATTGTAGTGTGGCTTTTACGCTGCTCGGGAGTGAGCGAGTTGAATATACCCATGCCGCACGCAGAGGGTGATGTAGATGCTGTATCTATGGTTATACCGAGCTTGTTTTTGAGTGTATCTTCGATGTTGAATACCACGCTAAACACACCTATTGAACCTGTAAGGGTGAACTTATCGGCAAAGATATAGTCGGCAGGAGCAGAGATGTAGTATCCACCACTTGCCGCCATGTCGCCCATAGATATAACTACAGGCTTACTCTGCTGCAAGAGAGTCATTTCGCGCCATGCCACCTCCGATGCCAGAGCCGAGCCACCTGGAGAGTTAACGCGCACAACAACAGCCTTGGTATCGTCATCGAGGCGTGCCTGACGCAACTCATCAGCAAGGCGTGAGCCATATACAAAGCCATCATCATACATATTACCATCAACAATCTGACCCTCTGCATAGATGATAGCAATAAGTGGCTTATCTACATCCTGGATGGCCATATCGTTACCCACAGATACGCGCTTGGGTGAGATATCTATGTGGTTAACATACTTACCGAGTGATATAGTGTTGTGGAGACCCATATCGTTGCGCTTAACACCATAGCTGTCGAAGAGATTAAAGAGTTCATCCTCGTATGCAATAGCGTCAATCATGCCGTGTGAGAGGGCATCCTCGGGTAGGTTGATCTCGAGATTTTTTGCATAGCGACGCAAATTCTCGGCATCAAGACCACGGCTTTGTGCTACATCGTTTGTCAAATTCTCCCATATTGATGACACCAGCATCTCCATCTGCAAGCGGTTTTCGTTTGACATGCTTGTGCGGAAGTAAGGCTCTACGGCGCTCTTAAACTTACACTCTGTAGGTCTGAAGATCTCAACCTCGACATCGAGTTTGTCTATCAAACCCTTAAAGAAGAGTGTTGATGAGCCTGCTCCTATCCACTCCAAAGAGCCCTCAGGCTGTAACAAAATCTTGTCTGCCACGCTTGCGAGGTAGTACTCACTCTGTGTGTATGTTTCGTCAAAGGCAACTACGAATTTACCAGATTTCTTGAATTTCTCGATTGCGAAACGTATCTCCTCGATGTTTGCTGTTGAAACTACGCCCATACCATCGCAGTGTATGCAAATACCCTTGATGCGGCTATCCTTCTCAGCATTCTCGATTGCCGAGAGCACATCAATGAGTGCCAATGGCGTAGATATAGACATCGACAATGGGTCGAGTGATCCCATTGCAGAGGCTAATGGTGCATCTACGATATTCTCGTTGAGATTGATATAGAGGATGCTATCATCAGCGACTGACTTATCCTCTGTATCGATAGAGAGGTTGAGAACAACGCCAATGCAGAATGTTACAAAGATAATGGCAGTGACAACCGACACCACTACAAATGCCAGGAGCGATGCTCCAAAAGTCTTCCAGAAATTCATAGTACAAGGTTTTTAATCTACCACAAAGGTATTAAATTTTTTCTATTGTTGTATATGACTGTTGCGGAATTAACAATTTGTAAATTATTAAAACAGCATATAATCGAGAGACCTTTTTCTCTGTACTCACCAAAAAAAATAGGCGTCAGCCCTCAAGCCAACGCCATTACAGATCTTATGTCTGCCTGCCTTCTATCTACCTTTCACCCAATTTTCGCGATCCAGTGAACGGTAGTTGATAGCCTCGGAGATATGTTGTGGTGTTATATTCTCCACACCCTCAAGGTCGGCAATCGTGCGGGCAACCTTGATGATGCGGTCGTAGGCGCGAGCTGAGAGGTTGAGGTGTGTCATGGCACGCTCCAAGAGCTCCGAACATACCCTGTCGAGTGGTGCAAACTTACGCAGCATGGCACTGTTCATCATGGCATTAGAGTGTATATCGAGACCCTCAAATCTGCGCAGCTGTATCTCGCGTGCCGCGATAACTCTCTTGCGAATCTCGGCACTCGACTCTGCGCGCACCTCTGCTGTCATCTCACTTATGGATACGGGCACAACCTCAATATGTATGTCTATACGATCCATTAACGGACCCGATATATGCGCCATGTAGCGGTGTACGGCAGCGGCAGAGCAGCTACACTCCTTCGTTGGGTGGTTATAGTAGCCACATGGACAGGGGTTCATAGAGGCTATGAGAGTGAAGTTCGCTGGGTAGTCAACAGAGTATTTTGCTCGCGATACGGTGATGTGTCTATCTTCCAATGGCTGGCGCAATACTTCGAGGACATTGCGACCAAACTCGGGCATCTCATCGAGAAACAAGACACCATTATTTGCCAATGACACCTCGCCAGGCTGTGGTGACTGACCGCCACCTATGAGTGCCACCTGTGATGTAAGATGGTGGGGAGCACGGAAGGGGCGTGTATATATAAGTCCCTTGTGCGCACCTATCTTACCGGCTACGGAGTGCACCTTTGTGGTCTCAAGAGCCTCCTCCAGCGTCATTGGAGGCATGATGCTTGGCATGCGGCGTGCAAGCATCGTCTTACCGGAGCCTGGCGCACCCACCATGATGACATTATGTCCTCCTGCGGCAGCAATCTCCAGCGCACGCTTTACGTATGCCTGACCCTTTACGTCGGCAAAATCCTCCGCATACTCTCCCTCTGCTATGCTCTCCTGATTTGATATTGTGAGTTTAGCGGGGGTATATGGAGTGTTGCCCATGAGTATCTGGCACAACTCAAGGAGTGAGCCCACGCCGATGGTATCAATGCCCTCGACCACTGCACCCTCAGCCACATTCTCCTCGGGCATAAAGACGCGCTTTAACCCCTTGTCGCGTGCCATGGCAACGAGAGAGAGCACACCCTTTACGGGACGCAGCTTACCGTTGAGCGATAGCTCGCCGATGAACATCGAGTCATCAAGCATATCGCTCTTTATCTGCTCGGTGGCTGTCAGAATGCCGATGGCTATAGGCAGGTCATACTGCGAACCCTCTTTACGCAGGTCGGCAGGGGCAAGATTGACTACGGTCTTCTTCGCCTGAAGCTTATAACCCGAGTTCTCGAAGGCTGCCTGAATACGCTCGTGGCTCTCCTTTATGGTGTTGTCCGGAAGACCAACAATAAAGAGTCCAATGCCTCCGGCAGCAACATTTACCTCAGCGGTGACCTGCACAGCTTCAATGCCCGTGATGGCTCCAGTATGTACCTTTATAAACATACGATATGGTGTGTTATATCTTTTGAACTATGCTCTAAAATGGGGCATCGTCGAAGCCCTTGGGAGCTCCCATGGGGCTACCCTGGGGTGCAGGTGAGATATCGAACTCGTTGGGCATTCCTCCACCCATACCCATTGGCGAGATACCCATAGGAGGCAGAGTGTTGCCGCTTGATGAAAAGTCATCGTAACTCTCCTCACGACCATAGTTGCTACCCTGTGATACCACTGCGGCAGTAACCGATGAGTCTGCATCGACGAACTTTGCCTGGTCCTTGATAAAGCGCAAAGGTACATCGGTAACCTCACCATTACGGTGCTTGGCGATGATAATCTCCGCCATACCTGCAGTAGGCATGTTGTTCTCGTCGGTGGTGAGTCCGTAGTACTCGGGACGGTGGATGAAGGCTACAACATCGGCATCCTGCTCAATCGCACCAGACTCACGAAGGTCAGACAACTGAGGACGCTTCGAGCCACCACGGTTCTCCACATTACGGCTCAACTGCGAGAGGGCGATGATAGGCACGTTAAGCTCCTTGGCAATGGCCTTGAGTGTACGCGAAATCAACGACACCTCCTGCTCACGATTGCCTCGTGTTTCGGGTGTCGCAGCCGTCATAAGTTGCAAATAGTCTATGATAATGAGCTGAATATCGTATTGCGTTTTTAGGCGGCGAGCCTTCGAACGAAACTCATACACCGAGAGTGCAGGCGTATCATCAATGTACAGTGGTGAGCGACCCAACTCTACGGTCTGCGATTCGAGGTGTGTCCACTGCGCAGGGGTGAGGTTACCCGTACGCAAGTCCTTAGGGTTGAGCTGTGTCTCACCTACGATAAGTCGGTTCATAAGCTGCACCGATGACATCTCCAGTGAGAAGAAGGCAACGGGGGTCTTGAGATCTACGGCCATGTTGCGTGCCATTGTAAGCACGAAGGCTGTCTTACCCATTGAGGGTCGTGCCGCGATGATGATAAGGTCGGATGGCTGCCAACCGAGCGTGATGGCATCGATGTCGGTAAATCCCGAGCGCACACCATTGTACTCGCCTGCCGTTTTTGATGCCTCCTCGATCTGTGCCAATGCCTTGCGAAGGATGTCCGATGCCGACTGCACGGAGCGTTTCACGTTACCCTCCGATACGCGGAAAATCTCTTGCTCGGCAAAGCCGATAAGCTCCGTAACATCGACCTCATCGTCGTATGAGCGACGCTCAATCTCGGTCGCTGAACGTATAAGCTCACGCTGCACATACTTCTGTGCGATAATCTTGGCGTGGAACTCGATGTGGGCTGCTGATGCCACCTTTTGCGTAAGTTCAGCGAGATATGCTGCGCCACCCACCTTCTGCAACTCCTTTTGAGCCTTTAATCGTTCGGTTACGGTGTAGAGGTCGATAGCCTTCATGTCGAACGAGAGTGCCTGAATAGCCTTGAAGATTATTCGGTGCTCCTCGAGGTAGAAGGTCTCGGCCTTGACATACTCCTGAACGTCGATGATGGCATCACGCTCAAGCATCAAAGCACCCAATACCGCCTGCTCAAGTTCGACAGCCTGTGGTGGTATAGTGCCCTCAATGCCAGTGAGTTTCTCGAATGCCTCCTGATTATTTTTTGAATATTTGTTATACTGCTTTGCCATAGCCATTAGTTTATCGAAGCACAAATTTAGGTATTTTTCACGTAATGACAATGAATTTATATATATAAGTTGTTATAAGTTATCACCGCTTATTAACAATGGAGTGTTAACAAGTTGTGGTGGCTCCTGTTTCGTGGGTAGGGTTTTGTGGATTGTGTAGCCGTGATTGAATATTTGCTATCGATAAAACTCTAACCCTATTGACACCTATAAACTCTCTATGCATCTTCTGCTTTTGTCTTTTTCTATTTTTTTTCTATATTTGCAAGTTGATATATTGTGTGAACACATTTATGCGAACTGAGTTCTATATAGCGCGACGATTATCGAGCCGTCGTGATGGCAACAAGGCGGGTGTTATGGAGCGCGTGGCGACCATAGCTACTGCCGTGAGCCTCGCTGTGGTAGTTATAACGCTCTCGGTGGTAATTGGCTTCAAGGTGGAGATAGATGCCTTGATTTCGGGCTCGGTGAGCGATGTGGTTATCACTGCACCCGAGAGTCGAGGAACTGTATTGTCAGCATATATCGAGCGTGGTGACGCGATAGAGAACCTGTTGGATGACGAGCGTGTGGAGCGTTATTCTGTGTATCGTGCCAGAGCTGGAGCCATAAAGAGCGAAGATAACATCGTTGGTGTTATGCTCAAGGGTATCGACTCGCTCTATAATGGCGACTTCTTTGCCGAGAGTATTGTTGAGGGCGAGATGCCGCGCCTGGTGGGTGAGCCGCGATCAAAGGATATCATCATCAGCGAGGGTGTTGCGCGCAAGATGGATGTTGTGGTGGGTGACCGCATAGAGATGGTCTTCATAAACGACGACGGCACGGTGCTGCGTGACAGGTTTGCCATTTCGGGCATCTACTGCACGGGAATAGAGTCGCTGGACAATACCTATACCTTTACGGACATACGCAACGTATCACGTCTGTATGATGGTGTAAATGAGCATATCACGGGCTATGAGGTGTGGTTGCGCGATGGTGTTGACCGTGTGGAGTGGGCAGCGGAAATTAACTACGCTCTGATGGATCTCTATCTTGAGGATGGGGTTGTTGCCGAGGCATTTGCCATTGATGATATATTCGGAGATATATTCGGCTGGCTGGCTACGCACGATGTGAATGCTGTGGTAATCGTGGTGATAATGATTATTGTTGCGCTGTTGAATATGACCACGGCACTGCTTATCATTGTCTTTGAGCGCAAGCGCATGATTGGAGAGTTGCGTGCTTTGGGCATGCGCCGTAAGTCGATTGTTGCTGTCTTTGTCTTCCGTGCGCTGTTTATCGTGTGCCGCGGTGTGGCATGGGGAGCAGCCATAGGTATAGTCATAAGTCTATTGGAGCATAAGTACCACCTTATTCCACTCTCAGCCGAGGGTTACCTGTTGAGTGCTGTTCCGGCATCGTTGTGCTGGGGCTGGTGGCTGGTAGCAGTGGTGGCTACGATTGCTGTAACCTTTGTTGTAATGTTATTACCCGCAGCGTTCTCGGCGCGTATATCGCCTTCGGAAACAATGCGTTATGAATAAAAATATCTAAAATGAAACCCTATAACCAGGAGCAAACAAAGAAGGAGCAGGTGGAGGAGATGTTCGACAACATCGCTCCCAGCTATGACAGGCTAAACCACATCATATCGTTTAATCTTGACCGTATATGGCGACGCAGAGTGGTGCGTATCGTCGAGCGTGCCAAGGCTACAAGGGTTATGGATATTGCAACGGGTACGGGTGACCTTGCTATAGCCATGGCAAAGCATCTGCCCTCGACTAAAATTCTGGGTGTTGACCTCTCGGAGGAGATGCTGGGTGTGGCACGTGGCAAAGTGGCAAAGCGCGGCATGAGTGATCGCATAGAGCTTGTCAAGGGTGATGCCGAGAATATTGCCATGGTTGGTAACGGCGATATGGATGCTGTGACCGTGGCCTTTGGTGTGCGTAACTTCGAGAACCTCGAGCGAGGACTAAAGGAGATTCACCGCACATTGCGCGAGGGTGGTACCTTCGTGGTGCTGGAGTTGTCCGTTCCAAAGAACAGGTTTATTCGTTGGTTCTATGCGCAGTACTCTCACCGCGTCCTGCCAGGCATTGGTGCCATGATATCGAAGGATAAGAAGGCTTATGTATATCTGCCCGAGTCCATCGACGAGTTCCCCGCGCCTGAGCGCTTTGAAGAGATACTCAAAGGCGTCGGTTTCAAGTCTGTAAAGCGTCATAAGCAGAGTTTTGGCGTGGCGCATATATACGAGGCTGTTAAGTAGTTGCGTTAGTGTGGTATGTGGAGATTGTGCAGACTTTTGATGATTGTTGTGATGCTTGTCGTGGGCTGTGGCACCGCTCAGGCGTGCAAGCCTATGGCAGAGCGCCTCAAGGAGCGTGTACACCTTGTTGGTGTCAGTGATGTGACCCACCTATCTACGTCGGGCATGAACCTCTATATTGAGGTCGATAACGAGACGCTGCACCGATTTGTTATTAGTGAGGCAGAGATGGACATTGTCTCGAAGGGAGATGTTATAGCAACGATTTCATTGCGCGATAAGGTGGTTATCAGGGGTCTCAGATCTTCGACGGTGCTTGTGCCATTGCGCTTCAAGGCGCGCAGTAGTTTTGTGCTTGGACGTCTTCTTGCGCGCTTAGTGGGCAAAAGCGAGGCTCTGACGTTAAACTATAGCATAAGGGGTGGCATAGGGCCTTTCCGCCGTACGTTCAAGGATGAGGGTATCATGATTGATGAGTTGTTGCCCGATGGCCTGCTGCGCGAATTGATAGGCGTGGTTGATAATAGATAGTAATATACCTAAAACATAGATTTATGAAGGGATTGTTCAGAGTGTTGATGATGGCGTTTGTTGTGGTTGCATTCACTGCTATGGATGCCGAGGCACAGAGCGTCGATAAGAAGTGTAATGAGCTGGCACAGCGCACGATGGATGGTGCTATGGTGCGTGTTAACGAGTCTGGTTCGGTGCGCAGTGCTGTTGCGAGCGTTGAGAGCAGGTCGCGTCGCGGAGAGGTTGAGGGCTATCGTGTGGTCATCTTCTCGGATAATGGTCAGTATGCGGGTGACAACGCGCGCAGTGTGCTGGAGGGCTTCAGAAAGAACCACCCCCATATCAATGCCTATATGGTCTATGAGAGCCCCTATTTCAAGGTCTCTGTGGGTGATTGTCTGACGCTTGAGGAGGCGAGCCACCTCATGTCGAAATTGGAGGGAGAGTATCCCGAATTGTTCCCAAAACGTGAGGTTATCAAGTTCAGAGACTTAAGCAATGTGAGACAGGCTCCACGCATCGATGTTGATACTTTGGCTGTTGAATTGGGTGTGCATAAACTATAAAAGTATAAAAAACACAAATTTTTGGGTAAAAAATTGTGTGAAGAAAAATATTTTTATACATTTGCATAGGAAAATATTAAATCAAACACTAAAAATAGCGTATTATGAAGAAGTTTTTTGCTTTGGCAGCTATGTTTGCTGCAGTAGTAATGGTATCATGTTGTGGTCAGCAGAAGGCTGCTGAGGAGAATGCAGAGGCTGCACAGCAGGAGTGCTGCGCTGAGTGCGACAAGGCTTGCGAGGCTGAGGAGTGCACTGAGGCATGTGTTGACTGCCAGAAGAAGGAGTGCTGCACTGAGGAGTGCCCAAAGGCTGAGTGCTGCGAAAAGTGCGAGAATGCTGATAAGTGCTGCAAGAAGGCTGAGTGCAACAAGGAGTGCAAGGCTGAGTGCGACAAGGCATGTGAGTCTGAGGAGTGCTGCAAGGAGGCAAAGTGTGAGAAGGCTGAGTAAATTATCAGTCCGCATGATTATGGAGTGCCCACCGAAATGGTGGGCATTTTTTTGTTTAGTAAAAACTGCTATATGTAGTAAGTTTATGGACTAAACTGAGAAGAGAATACTCTTGTTGCCGACGGCGCATTTGTGTTGGATTCTAATCCATCAAAACATAATTTTGTACCTCGTTTGAACGTTTTTTGTTAGTATTTGTGCTTATTTTTATAGAAAAAGGGTCAAATTTTATGGAGTTTTAGTGGATTATGGTTAACTTTGTGGGAATTACTGAATCAGAAAACACCAACGAAGAAACTTTTATATGAAAAAAACTCCTCGTGATCACTCGTTATTTTTGAAGGCATTTCGCGTCTATTTGCAGTATGTAAACTCGGGTCTATACTTCCGCAAGGAGCATATCATCGGTCTTGAAAATGTGCCCGTTGATGGAACTCCCACAGTCGTGGTTTCTAACCACCAGAACTGTCTCAACGACCCTTTGTGCGTATGCTTGCAGCTTACCGACAGACGCATGAACTTCATCGCCCGCGCCAACGTATTCAAAAATCCTATATTCAACAAGGCCCTCCGCGCTATGGGACTTTTGCCCGCATATCGTATGAGCCATGAGGGTTTTGGCGCTATCAACAAGAACCGTTCTACGATGGATGCTGCGGGTCAGGCGCTCACCGATGGTGAGACACTCATGCTATATCCCGAGGCTGACCACCAGAATAAGCGTTGGTTGGGTACCTTCAAGCTTGGCTACCTGCGCATCGCATTTGAGGCTGCCGAGAAGATGAACTTCGAGCATGATGTTATGATTTTGCCCTCGTGCAACCACTACTCTAACTATTTCCATGCCCGCACAGATATGCTTATTAAGTTCGATAAGCCTATCTCGCTGAAGCCCTACTATGAGCGATACAAGGAGAATGCACGCGAGACAATGGTGGAGGTTAACAACCTGGTGCGTAGCCGCATTCAGGATATGATGCTCCACGTGAGCGACCTTGAGCACTACGACCAGATTGACTTCCTGCGTGAGACTGGCTATGGTAACAAGTATGCGCGTGAGCACGGCTTCAAGCCCAACTATCTTCCTTCGCGCCTGCTCTCCGATCAGCAGCTTGTCGATGGCTTGCAGAAGGCTACTGTGGAGCATCCCGAGGAGATGGAGCAGATATATGCTGATACAAAGGAGTATGCTTTGGGCATCAAGAAGTTAGGCATCCGCGATTGGCTTTTCAGACGTAATCCAAGCGCTGGTGCAGCCTTGCTTCGCGGCTTGGGCTTGTTGCTTCTCTTGCCACTCTTCATCCTCTCGATTATCCCTACGGGTCTGTTGTTCTTGATTCCGAAGATCTTTATCAAGAAGCTCATCAAGGATCAGATGTTCGTAAGCTCGTTTAATGTTGGTGCAAGTGCCTTTATCTCTGTGCCTATATGTATGATTGTGCCCTTTGTGTTGTTGTGGGTTTTCCTCAACTTCTGGTGGGCATTGGGCTATCTTGTTGCTTTCCCATTCATGTTTATCTTGGCATGGAACTATTTGCGCCTGTTCCATAAGTTTGTGGGCTCATGCAACTTCGTGCGTCGTAAGAACCGAGCAAAGATTAACGAGCTCCGCGCATTGCGCACAAGCATCTACGAGCGCTTGGATGCTATCTTGGATTAGCGAGCGACTTGAATTAAGTAAGTATCCGTTGCGGCGATATGCCGTAACGGATATTTTATTTTGTGCCTCCGTGTAGTTTTGGGCAGATATTCTTCGCATTTATCCCAATTTTCGCGGAAACAGACCATATTGTTGTGCCATTATTCCAAAAAAATGTAACTTTGCAAAAAACGACAACGATGGGCGATATAGAGTTACTCGAGAACGAGGAGATACTTAGGGGCATCCGCTTCCCGCACAAGATTGAGAGGGTCACTCAGATAGTAATCACTGCGGGCAGCATCTCGTGTGTTGTCGACTTCCGCCACTACTCGCTCCAAGCCCCCGCCATGGCGATATTCCTTCCCGACCAAGTGGTTGAGTCGATAGAGGTAGATTCGGAGTTCCGTGGCTTCGGCATGGTTATGAGTGAGGAGTTCACCAACTCTATGAACCTCCCCGTGAGCCTGCGGGAACGCTTGTTTCTCAAGAACAACCAATTTCATGCCATCTCCAACGAGTCGCTAAGCGCCTATTTGTTGTGCTTCGATCAGGTGTCGAGCGTGATGAAGCAGGAGGAAAACCCCTATCGTGAGGAGATAATAAAACACCTCTTCTCGGCATACTACTACGGCTTGGGCTACTACATCCACAGTCAGCAGGCGGAGCATGAGGCGATGACACCCCAGCAGGAGCTATGCGAAAGGTTTATTAATATGGTTGCGGAGCACTTCAAAAGGGAGCGCGACATTGGCTACTATGCCGATAGGCTGTGTGTCACAAATAAATACCTCTCCACGCTGCTGAAGCAACATACGGGGATGACGGCGCTGGAGTGGATAGAGCGACATGTGGTGCTCTATGCCAAGAGCTGCCTCTCCTCCACTGCGATGTCCATACAGCAGATTAGCGACGAGCTCGACTTTCCGTCTCAGTCGGTCTTTGGCAAATACTTCAAGCGCGTTGAGGGCATCTCACCAAAAGCATATCGCCAGTCACTAAAGTAGCGACTGACGATACTGCCATCAACTATTTGTCGTTCGTATCACTCTTCTCATTTCTATCGAGGAAGGTCTCAACAAACTTGTCCTCAATCTTCTGGTAGGTTTCCACCACGGCATCTTCGATGTTCTGATATGTGCCCACCACGGCGTTCTCAATCTTCTTGTATGCGCCTACTACGTTGTCTTCAATTTTTCTCTCTTTCATGATAACTAAATGCTTGATTTCGACGACAAAAGTAGAGCAAATATTCCGAACGTATTATTCCGATAAACCAAGGTTTTGGGCAGATATTCCGGAATCTCACAAATGGTGCTACGGAGATTCACTCCCACACGTCGGCACCACAATCACAACAATATTTTTGCTCCTTTAACATAAATTTTATACATTTGTAAACTATATACTTACAAATGCGATATCGACTTATAACATTAAACCATTTATAATATGTGTAGGATAGCAACAATCATGGCGGCCATCGCAATGCTGGTGGGCTGTGGCAGCGTGAACGAGGAGTATGGCACGGAGACAGTGAAGTCGCCCGATGGACGCACCATACTCACATTTGATATTAACAACGAGGGCGAGGCGCTCTATGCGTTGTCGTTTGCTGGCGAGGAGATTATACGACCCTCGGCACTAAATATCGAGACGTCGCGTGGTGAGTTTGACAACGATATGCACATTGTGAACATCGAGCGTAACACATTCCGCGAGGTGTGGGAGCCTGTGTGGGGTCAGTATGCCGAGATTGAGAACCACTACAATGAGATGGTCGTGACGCTTGAAAACAGCAAGTTGGAGAGAGTGGATGTCACCTTCCGCCTCTTCGACGACGGCATGGCGTTGCGCTACACACTTAATGGCGAGGGTGCGTGCGACATCCTTGATGAGGAGACCGAGTTCCGCATGGCGGCAGACTTCGATGCTCACTGGATGGCGGGCAGCGACGACGATGCCGAGTTTAACTATGTGCACACCAAACTCTCGGAGATTAACCCCGCAACCATGCAGCAGTCGGCAGGCCGCGTGCAGGATATCATGGAGTGTGGCGTGGCTACGCCCGTGGCGATGAAGAGCTCCGCGGGTAACTATGTGGCTATCCACGAGGCGGCGTTGTGGGAGTACCCAGGCATGGCCCTCGAGTTCGATACTGAAGAGCTTAAGTTTACAACAGAACTCTCTGGTGACAAGGATGTTAAGAGCAGCGTAGAGTTGCCATTCTCAACACCATGGCGCACCGTTATCGTGGGCGACAGAGTGGGTGCGTTGGTGGAGTCATCTATGGTGCTCAACCTAAACGAGCCCTGCAAGTTGGAGGATACATCGTGGATTAAGCCTATGAAATATGTGGGCGTATGGTGGGAGATGCACCTTAAGGTCTCTATCTGGGATATGGATGGCAAATACCCACACTGCGCAACTACCGAGAACGTCAAGAAGTATATCGACTTCGCAGCCGAGAATGGCTTTGGTGGTGTTCTGGTTGAGGGCTGGAACGAAGGCTGGGGCTGGGGTGAGCGCTTCGACTACTCAAAGCCATACCCCGATTTCGACATCGAGGAGCTCTGCCGCTATGCCGAGGAGCGCGGTGTGGAGCTTATTGGCCACCACGAGACCTACGCCAACGTCAGCAACTATGACACTCAGATGGAGGATGCCTACGCCTTCTACGAGGGCTTAGGCGTAAACAATGTCAAGACAGGCTATGTTGGTAGCATCGAGGGTCGCAACCACTACGACCGCGAGATGGTAGACCACTATAACCGCACTGTGGTTGATGGCGCGCGTCATAAGCTCTGCATCGACATTCACGAACCCATTCACTCAACTGGTATATGCCGCACCTATCCCAACCTTATGTCGGCAGAGGGTATGCGCGGTCAGGAGTGGCACGCATGGAATGCGGGCAACTGCATAGACCACAACCCAACTTTGCCCTTTACGCGCAACGTGGCGGGCCCTATGGACTTCACCCCAGGCATCTTCGATGTGCGCTACCACAACACGATTAACAAGGCTGCGGCAACGGCTGATGGCTCAGTTAATGAGGCGTACAACTACACCTTCTATGTAAACTCTACCCTTGCGCACCAGCTTGCTCAGTATGTGGTCTTCTATAGCCCTATACAGATGGCTGCCGACCTTCCAGACAACTACCGTGAGCGCGACGATGCGTTGCAGTTCATCCGCGATGTTCCCGTGGATTGGGCTACAACAAAGTGTTTGGATGGAGAGATTGGCGACTATGTGGTTACCGCACGTAAGGATAAGTATAGCGACGACTGGTATGTTGGCGGTATCACCGATGGTGAGCGTCGTGAGGTTAGTATATCGCTCGACTTTCTCGATGCAAATCGCACATACCGAGCAACTATTTACCGCGATGGTAATAACGCTGGTTGGAATACTAATCCTACGGAATATGTCATTGAGAACAAAGATGTTGCAAAGGACGATGTGTTAAATATTGCAATGGCTCCGGGCGGTGGTTTTGCTATCAGCATCAAGGCTATTTAGTTGCATATTTGCATAAACATTTAAAAGCGCAGCACCTTCATTGCAGGGTGCTGCGCTCTGTTATATGCAGTCCATAAATGAAAAAATTAATATATTTTTTTGCATTTTTTATTTTTTTTACCTACATTTGCATCAATTGGAAAAAAGTGAACTTAAAAATGCCGAAGGTTCGTGAAAAATACGAGCATCTGCGTAAGCCCGAATGGCTGAAAATCAGTCTACGAAGTACGGCTGATAGTGCGGAGGTGGAGCAAATCGTCGAGGGACGTTGCCTGCATACGATATGCAGCAGCGGAATGTGTCCCAACAAGGCGGAGTGCTGGAGCCGTCGTACAGCTACTTTTATGATTCTGGGCGATATCTGCACACGTAACTGCCGCTTCTGTGCTACACAGACAGGACGACCTTTGCCTCCCGACGAGGCAGAGCCCGACAAGGTGGCAGAGAGCGTAAAGCTCATGGGTCTGAAGCATGTTGTGGTTACATCAGTAACACGTGACGACCTCGAAGATCATGGTGCGCGTATCTGGGCACGCACAGTAGAGGCTATTCGTCGAGATAACCCAGAGGCAACAATAGAGCTCCTTATTTCTGATATGGATGCCCGCCCCGAATTATTGGATGTGGTGCTGGCATCGCGTCCCGACATTGTGGGACATAATATCGAGACTGTTGAGCGACTAACTCCCGAGGTGCGTTCGCGTGCCAAGTATCGCACATCGTTGGCGACACTCAAGCACATCGCTGATAGCGGAGCAGTGGCAAAAAGCGGTCTTATGGTCGGATTGGGCGAGAGCGAAGAGGAGGTGTTGGCAACACTCAGAGACCTGCGCGAAGTGGGCGTGAGCATTGTCACCCTCGGACAGTATCTTCGACCAACAAAGGAGCACTACCCCGTAAAGGCGTATATCACTCCCGAGAAGTTCGAAGAGTACCGACTTGCAGCTCTCGACATGGGCTTCAGCTATTGTGCAAGCGCACCCCTTGTGCGTTCGTCATACTTGGCTGATGCTGCATTGGATGCTGTTAAGAAGGTATGCAGAACGAAGTAGAAATCAGAGATTTACAGACAATGTCGTATGGTGAGTGCTGGGATTTGCAGCGTTCACTCTTCGATGCTTTGTGTGCCAAGAAGCTCAACAAGGAGTTCCAGGAGGGCGATCCTCGCGGAACAATCCTTATCGTTGAGCATCCTGCTGTATATACCCTTGGTAAGAGTGGCCATGCCGAGAATATGCTATGTTCAACGGAGTATCTCCAGAGCCTCGGTGCCGAATTCTTCCACATCGACCGTGGTGGCGACATCACCTTTCATGGTCCCGGACAGCTTGTATGTTATCCCATTGTCGACCTTGACGCAATAGGTTTGGGCGTCAGACGTTATATTGAAGCTCTCGAGCAGACAATCATCGACCTCGCAGCCGAGTATGGCATCGAGGCGCATCGCTCGGAGGGAGCCTCGGGTGTGTGGATTACCCGCCCGGGAAATCGTCTGGAGAAGCTCTGTGCAATAGGCGTTCGTGCTTCGCATGGCGTTACTATGCATGGCTTGGCTATGAATGTATCGACAGACCTCAACTGGTTCCATTTGATTAACCCATGTGGTTTCACTGACCGTGGTGTGTGTTCGCTCACTACGCTCACTGGCCGTGAGGTGACAATGGAGGAGGTTAAGCCCAAGTTTATCAATCACTTAACGAAAAATTTAAATGTTAAATATAAAAAATAGAAGTTATGCCCATAGAGAAAAGATGGGTTGTCAAGCCACAGGGCGATCGCGCTGTCGTGGAGTCACTATCCGCACAGTTAGGTATGCCAACGGTGTTGACCAACCTACTGGTTCAGAGGGGCATAGACACCATGGAGAAGGCCAAGAAGTTCTTCTCGCCATCGCTACGCGACTTGCACGATCCGTTCCTAATGAAGGATATGGACAAGGCCGTGGAGCGCATCGAGAGAGCAGTGAAAGCTGGCGAAAAGGTGATGATTTACGGAGACTACGATGTCGATGGAACAACCGCCGTTGCGCTGGTTTACAAGTTCTTAAGCCAGATAGGACACAAAAATTTGTCGTTCTACATTCCTGACCGATATGTCGATGGTTACGGCATATCAATTCGAAGCATTGAACATGCGTTGCGCAAGGGTGTTACGCTGGTCATAGCTTTGGACTGCGGCATCAAAGCCGTTGAGAAGGTGGCCTATGCCAAAGAGCGTGGCGTAGATTTCATCATCTGCGACCACCATCTACCTGCCGAGGAGATTCCCCAGGCAGTGGCTGTATTGGATCCCAAACGCACCGACTGCAACTATCCTTTCGATGAGT
>JAEIGA010001673.1_pt1 | contig 34977 bp, 17 predicted proteins | sample 9270691 | NCBI WGS metagenome assembly JAEIGA01 (sample SAMN17057246, study PRJNA624740) | gut metagenome | biome: biome; isolation source: fecal sample | host: Bos grunniens | place: China: Xizang | collected 2019
ACGCTGCGTCGCTGACGCTCCGTCGCACCGGGCTCAATTTTATTTTTTCCGCTAACAGGGGTTGCGCGGCTACGCCGCTCCACCCCTGCCTAAGGGCTGACGCCCCTTATCGGGGCTTCAAATTCCGCTCGCTTCGCTCGCTAACTTCCGATTTATCGCGCAGTAGAGACTAATTAGAAGTTCCCAACAGAAAGACATGAGCGAGGTTTGGGCTTTTCAGGGCGGAGGAGATGTGGTACAATGCGGGCATGACAGAACAGCTGGACATGTTGTTATGGGAGCTAGCAGAGCAGCAGCCGTGGTTGCTGCCGGTGTGTTTTGCTCTATTCGGGGCATGTGTGGGGTCATTTTTGAATGTGGTCATTTACCGGACCCCCCGCGGGCTCAGCGTCAATGAACCGAGGAGATCCTTCTGCCCGAGCTGCAACAAAGAGATACCGTGGTACTTGAATATCCCCTTGGTCAGCTGGTTGCTGTTGCGCGGGCGCAGCGCGTGCTGTGGGCAGCGCATCTCCATGCGCTACTGGTTGGTGGAGCTGGCATGTGCCCTGCTCTTTGCGGGTGTGGCCTGGCAGCTGGGAGAGGGGCAAAGCCTGAGTGCCGTGGCACAAGTGCTGATGTGCGCGTGGGTGGCTACCGGCTTGGCCATGCTCTGCATCGACTGGGAACAGATGATTGTACTGCCGAAAATGGCGCTGGTAGCGACCGGACTCGGCATAGCGGCGGTGCTGGCAGACCCGGTGTGGTTCTACGAGACCGCGAGCATGGGAGATGCCTTTTTGCTGGCAGCCGGCAGTGGGGTGATGGGGTTCATTTTGCTGAAGTTGGTGGCACTGCTGGGTAGGATATGCTTCGGGCACAAGAAGAAGAGCTTCGCAGACGCGCAAGCATGGGAGCTCAAGCAGGAGGGGGAGGAAGATCTGCTCCTCACCATCGGCAATACCACCTACCTGTGGAGTGAGCTTTTCATGGAAGAAAACAACCGCGTGCATTTGGATGGAGCCATGCTCCGCGACAAAGAGCACGCCGCCGGCACCATCACCTTCACGGCGGAAAGCTTTACCCTGCCGGATGGCTCAGAACACCGGCTGGAGGATTATGAGAGCTTGGCCGGCAGTTGTCGGGGCATGCGCACGCGCAGGGAAGCCATGGGGAGCGGGGATGCGTGGATAGCGCTGAGCCTCGGCGTGGTCTGCGGGTGGCAAGGGGCATGCTTTGCCTTGGCTGCGGGCAGTGTGTTGGGCATACTGTGGGCCATCATTGCCCGAGTGAGCAAGGGCGAGCCCATGCCCTTCGGGCCGGCATTCATCGCCGGGGCTTGGCTGTACTTGGCCTACGGGCGGGGATGGGTAGAGGCATTCATCCATAACATGGGGTAAAAGGAGGAGAGGCTGACATGCGCATGAACACCACCGCAACCATCAGTGCTGCAATCCTGCTCGCGGCAACCACCGTGCCGGCGCAAGAGCAGGAAACGCAACTGTCGCGAGCACGAGTGGAGGCAGACTACACCACAACGGCCTATATACTCAATGACCCGGAGAACGAATCGATACATAACGTCATCAGCACCTTAGAGCGCTGCACACAGCACGGGCACCCCTTGGCCGCCATGCTGCTGTTGGATGTGTATGAGGGCAAGCGCCGAGGTTTGGAAGCACAGCCTGACAAAGCGGCCAAACTGGCAGCGGACATAGCCGGGGGTGACATTCCGCTCAACGATGAGCACCCGCAATCCATCCAAGCCCGCTTGGAAAGCATGTATCGCCTCGCGCTGTACCTGGAAAAGGGCTTCGGGGTGCAAAAATCCGCCCGCGACGCGTATGAGTGGATGCTCAAAGCCTCAAACGGAGGCTACGGGAAAGCACGTGTGGAGCTGGCGCGTTACCTCATCACGGGCAAAGGCGGGCATAAGAGCCCGCGCATGGCGCTGCGACTGCTGAAAGCGCAGGCAGCGACGGATGCCTCCGTGCCCAATCTTTTTTTCTACTTGGGCTACATATACCTAAGCGGTAGTGGCATGCCCAAACCGAAACCGGAGCTGGCCTTCAAGTTCTTTTCCATAGGTGAAAAATTCAATGATGCCAACGCCATCAACAACCTCGCCTCCATGTATGAGAGGGGGCTCGGCACTGATAAAGATGAGCTGAAGGCCCTGCGCCTTTACAAAAAAGCGGCGGACTTGGGGAACAAAGAAGCCTCCGCCAACATGCAACGCTTGGCCTATGTGCAGGCGGAGCGAGGCTCCGACACCGCGGACAGCGTGCGCGTGGACAACGCCGCCATGCAAGTCATAGAGTCCCTGCCCCTCCCGGACCACATGCGCAAAAACTTATCCGCCCCCTTCAGGCGCCACGCGGAAGCAAACCGGAATAAATGAGATGAGCTTCTCCATGCAGGCAGCACGGCAAGCGGTGGCCTACGCCGCGCATAGCTTGGGATTCTCCGGTGTGGGAATAGCCCCGGCAGATGCCGCGCAGGGTGACCACCTGCAGCGCTGGCTGCAAGAGGGGCAGCATGCGGACATGGAATGGATGGAGCGCCACCTGCCTGCGAGGCTCGACCCGCAACTGGTGCTGCCGGGGGTGCGCAGCGTCATCATGCTGACGTATGAGTACGCCCGCACGGATGCCCACAACGCGGGAGGAGCCATCGCGCGCTACGCCCAGGGGGAAGACTACCACAAACTGCTGGCTGAGAAGCTGGCGGACCTGAGCGAGACGCTGGGCTTTTACGGTGGCACGCAGCGGTACTTCACGGATTCCGGTCCCGTGAGCGAGCGATTTTTTGCAGCGAGAGCCGGGCTGGGGTGGATAGGACGCAACGGTTTATTGGTGCGGGAGCACGGGGGCTCCTACTGTTTTTTGGCCTGCATACTGACCACGCTGGAGCTGCCGTACGATGCCCCCGTAGCCAACCGCTGCGGCAACTGCCACCGCTGTGAGCAAGCCTGCCCCACGGCAGCCCTGCACAACGGCTGCTGTGATGCTCGCCGCTGCCTGTCCTACTGGACCATTGAGGCAAAAAGCCCCACGCCGGAGCACATACGGCAAGCACAGGGCGAGCGCCTGTACGGCTGTGATGCCTGCCAAGAAGCCTGCCCCTGGAACCGCCGAGGCCCGCACACCCCCACGGATTTGCACTTACTCATGCCGGCGGAGCTCTGCAGCCTCAGCCCCGAAGCCATGAGCAAGCTGACAGATGATGAATTCGGGCAATTATTTGCAGCCTCCCCCATTCGCCGCATAGGGCGGGAACACCTGCGCCGCAATGCCCTTGCCCCGCAGCTGTGCAGCATTCCCCCCGCAACTGACAAAAAAAACTCCGCCAATCATGAACAAAAGTAGCCCCGGCGGAGTCAAAATGGTAGAATATGATGACAACTATGCACTTCACCGCTTACCTTCCCCAGCAGCTGACAGAAGCCATCGCCTATTACGGCCATGGAGGCTACGGCCTGTATGCCGGAGGCTTCAACACCTTAACCCTTATCGGTATTGCTCTGCTCATCATCGTCGGCATCATCGGGGCGGTGGTGCAGAGCCGCCTGCAAGCCGTGATGCGCAAGTATTCTGAGGTATACGCCCCCATGACCGGCGCGCAAACCGCACAAGCCATGTTACAAAACAATGGCCTCAACCACGTGCGCATTACCCACACAAGAGGCCGCCTCACGGACCACTACAACCCCGGGGACTGCACCGTCAACCTCAGTGATGTGGTGTACGCGCAACCCTCCATCGCAGCCATGGCAGTGGCAGCGCATGAGTGCGGCCACGCCTTACAGCATGCACAGGCCTACCCCTGGCTGGGCCTGCGCAGCAAGCTGGTACCTATGGTGAACATAGGCTCACGCATGGGGCAGGTACTGTTGATATTGGGGCTCATCTTACTCTCCGGCGGCAGCGATGCCACCATAGCATGGGTGGGGCTGGCACTGTTCGGCACCACCACACTGTTCACGCTGGTCACCCTACCCGTAGAGTTCGATGCCTCACGCCGCGCCCTGCAGTGGCTGGAGAACTCCGGAATCGTCAACAAAGAGATGCACGGACACGCCGCCACGGCGCTGCGCTGGGCAGCCATGACCTACGTGGCAGCAGCGCTCTCATCACTGGCCATGCTGCTCTATTATGCCTTTATCATCCTGAGTCGCTCCCGCGACAGAAGCTAATCCCCCCACACACCACATACTTATATCACGCGTTATGAAAAGCAAGTTTTTCCTCCTCACCGCCATAGCATTCATCACCGGCAACACCGCGCTTGCGCATGATCTGCCACCCAGTGAGACCTCTCCGCATGAGCACTTCAGCCCCCGCGAACACGCAGAGCTTTACCTCAACCTCGTGTCGCACCTGTACTACGCGCTCATTCCCCTGCAAGACAGCGTGGTGGATGCCACCACCGCAGCCGCTGCGCGTGACAAGATACTGGCCCTGCACCGCCGCCTGAATATGGCCATAGACCACATGAGCGGCAACCCGGATATGCGCCATGAGGTGCTCCTCATCCTCCGCAATAACCCGCAACGGCTGGAGCGCATGCTCCGCGAGCAAGACATCTATAACCGCAGTGCGGAGCGCTGCCGCGCCACCGGGCTCATACCGGATATGCCCACCATCCGCCGTGTAACCATCCCCTCGGAGAACTGACACCCGCAGCGTGAGTCGCAAGCTTCTACAGGACAAGATACGCCGAGCCTTAGGCGGCACTGCCACCCAAAGCGCGGCGGAGCTTGCGCTCCATGCCGTGACGCAGGCCATACGCGACGGCATGCGGGAAGATGAGGAGGTGAAACTCGCCAAGTTCGGCACATTTAAGCTCAAGCAAGTAGGGGCAAGGCGCCTGCTGTTGCCCCACAACGGAGAAAGCCTCACCTTACCCCCCAGAAAAGTGCTGCGCTTTCATCCCGCCCCGCGCTGAGCCCCATTTTTGCCGGATAGAACGCATTATATGCTTTACAAGAGGCCGTTTAAGATGGAAAATAAGCCTAACATGAACAGACTCTTCCGCACTCTCCTCCTCATCGGCACCCTGCCTTTACTTCTCACCGGGTGTGGGGATGATGACGAGGCAAAGGCAGAGCAAGCCGCCAGGTTCACCACCTCCACCAAGCCGGCGCCTAACCCCGTGCGTACCTCCCTGCAGGAATACCTGCGTGAGGACGCCGACATGAGCACCGGCGTGCCCGGTGCACCCCAGTTCGAGCTTTACAGCCACTACAAGGGGGAAGACATCCGCCAAATCACCGGTGTTTCCGGTCGCAAGCTCATCTTGGTATTCACGACAGACTGGTGCCAGCACAGTCGCGACATGCGTGAGAGCCTTCAAAAGCTTGCCCAAGAGGAGAAAGGCAACATCCAGGTGGTGGACATCAACGCGGATGAGTACTCCGAGCTGGCGAAGTCGTTCAACCTCCAAAAAGTGCCCACCATGCGCCTGTATACGGAGGGCATCGAGGTGCGCGTGTTTGAGGGATTCTTTGACACGGAGACCCTGCGCGAGATGCTCCACCAAGTATTCAGCGATACGAACAGTTTTTACAAATAACACACAACCATACAACAGCAATATCATATGAGATACCTTACCGGATTACAACCCAGCGGCAAGCTGCACATCGGTAACTACTTCGGCGCTATCCAAAACGCCATCGACCTCCAAAATAAGGGTGAAGCCTTCTACTTCATCGCGAATTATCATGCCATGACCACCCAGCCGGATGCCGAGACGCTCCGCGCCAACACCTACGAGATGGCGGTGGATTTGCTGGCATGCGGCCTTGACCCGGAAAAAGCCGTTTTCTTTGCCCAATCCTCCGTGCCGGAGGTGAATGAGCTGGCGTGGGTGCTCTCCACCGTATGCCCCATGGGCTTGCTGGAGCGCTGCCACTCTTACAAGGACAAGATTGCCAAGGGCTTCAGCCCCAATCACGCTCTCTTTGCCTACCCCGCGCTGATGGCGGCGGACATTCTGCTGTACGATAGTGATGTGGTGCCCGTGGGCAAGGACCAGAAGCAGCACTTGGAGGTAACCCGTGACCTCGCCGGTAAAATCAATGACTCCTTCGGCGAAGGGCTGCTCAAGATGCCGGAGGCGCTCATCAATGAGGTGACGGCCATTGTGCCCGGTCTGGACGGGCAGAAGATGAGCAAGAGCTATGGCAACACCCTGCCCGTTTTCGGTGAGGAGAAAGCCCTGCGCAAGCTCATCAACAAGAAGGTAGTGACGGATGCCACCCCGCTGGAGGACCCGAAGCCGACGGAGGGCTCCATCATCCTGGCGCTCTACAAGCTTTTTGCCACGCCCGCTCAGTATGAGGAGATGGTGGAGGCACACAAGCGCGGTGGCGTAGGCTACGGCCAGTTCAAGAAGGACCTGTTCGAGGCATACTGGGAGTACTTCCGCGCAGCGCGTGAAAAGCGTGACTGGATTATGGCGAACCCCGGCTATGTGGATGAGGTGCTGGGCCAAGGGGCGCAGCGCGCCCGTGAGACAGCGGCTCAGGTACTCTCCCGCGTGCGCAAGGCGGTGGGGCTCATCTGAAACAGCAGCAACGCAACAAATTAATTTGAACCGGCGGCCGGGGGCAACACCTCGGCCGCTTCTTTTTGCTCGTGCGCGGCGTTATAATTGTTTGCGGCCTCAGCATGCCCTTGGGCGGCGGCGCGCTGCCACCAGCGCAAGGCCTTATCCGCATCTTTCTGCACGCCGTTGAGGCCGAAGTAGAGGATATTACCATAGCGGAACTGCGCCACGGCATCCCCGGCACAAGCCTTGGCATAAATGGCCGCCACCTCCGCGCGGTCGCGCTCGCGTTTGCGCTCCGCCTGCTCCAAGCGCGCCTGCTCCGGGTCATGGAAGGCATAGCGAGCCACCCATGGCACGATGATGGCGAGGCAAAACACATACACAGCCATGATGTGCCAGCGCGAGATTGGCCATGCCGGCCGTGCAGCCATACGGCGCCGCAACCCGGCACCACGGCGGCGCCCACGCAGGCGAGCCTCGCGGCGCTTCTGCGCATGGCGAATCGACACGCGGGCGGGTCTGCGGGGCATATCCGACAGCTCGGGCGCCATACTCAGGCGCTCGTGGCGCTCCAGCCAGGCATCATAATCCGCCCGCAGCTCCTCATTGCCCAGCGTGCGGTAGGCCTCCACCACCAGCTTAAAGCGCTCTTCCGCCGCCGCGTTACCGACATTGTGGTCCGGGTGGAAGCGCATGGCCTGCTTGCGGTATGCCTTCTTTATTTCCTCCGCAGAGGCGCGGGGCGGCACATCCAGCAGCTGGTAATAGTCCGGGCGCAGGCTCATCATTCAAAAAAAGGGCGCGGCGCCCAGCCCAGGGCGCGCATTTTATCCGCGGCTACTTGCATGTGCGAGCAGCCTCGGCAAGAGGCTTCGGCACTCAGCGGGGAACGAGGAACGCCGGTCAGGCGCTCCAAGCGCTCGTACGCCTCCGCCTTAGTGAAAGTGCAGCCGCACACGTTGTAAACGCCGGCGGGGGCATGTGCCAACAGCAAAAGGGCGGCAGCGGCATCCTCCACATGAACATAATTGAGAAACCTATCCTCCGCACCGGGCAGTTGCGGTTCCCCCGCCGCGTGGCGGCGCAGCAGCTCACAGCGCCCCTCACCATACAAGGCAGCCAAACGAGCCACCGCCCCACCGGCAGCCAGCACAGCCTGTTCCGCACGCAGCAGCAGTGCTGCGCGCTCCCCCTTGGCAGCTGCGGGGCTTTGCTCCGTTACGCGGCAGCCTTGCGTCTCGCCATACACCGAGGTAGAGGAGCAGAACACGAGCTTGGCTTGCGGCACCACGGCGCGCAGCTGCTCCACGGTGTGCAGGTAGCAGCGCTCATAATCCGCCGCACTGCCGCCACGCGTAGCCATGCAGCAGAACACCACGGCGGGCAGCAGACGCGCGCGCGCCTCGCGCAGCACGGCGGCATCATACCCATAGCCACGCACATCCGCCGTGGCGGTGGGGTCAATGCTCAGCACCCGCGCCCCGGCGGTGATAGCAGCGCGCGCCAGCGCAGAGCCCAAAAAACCGGCTCCGAGCACCCACACGCACTGCTCACTCAGCTTCATCCTCGCTTACTCCAAATAAGCTCAGCAAGCTCCAAATCGCCCGGCAGCGTAATCTTCAGATTCGGTCCCCCCTGCACCAGATGCGTTGCCACGCCTATGCTCTCCATGGCGCTCACCTCATCCGTTACCACCAAGCCCTGCTCGGACACACAGCTGTAGGCGCGACGCAAGAGCGCCACATCAAAAATCTGCGGGGTCTCCATACCCCACAGGCAATCGCGGCTCACCTTCTCCGGCAGCGTGCAGCCTGCGGCGTCCGCACGCTTGAGGGTGTCCACAATGGGGTGGGCGCAGGCAGCAGCGCCCGTTTGCTGAGCAGCAGCCAAGCACGCCTGCACCCCCTCCGCCGTAATCAGCGGGCGGGCGCCGTCATGCACCGCCACCCAGCGCGTGCCCGCGGGCAAGGCGTTCAACCCCGCCTCCACGGAGTCCTGGCGCTCAGCTCCGCCATCCACACGCAGCACAGGCACGGCAAAGGAGGCATCCGCCAGCCCTACCGCCTGCCAGCGCTCCTCCGGGCACACCACCACCACGGCAGCGCACCCGGCAGCCACAAAGGCATCCACACTGCGGCGCAGCACCGGCACCCCGGCCAAGGGGGCAGCCAATTTATCGAACCCGGCGCGGCGTGAGCTGCCCGCCGCCACTATCACAGCGCAAAACATGGCTCCGCAATCAGGCAAGACGAGCTCCTACCAGCTTGGACAGCAGCTTACCGGGAGCAGTACCCGCCGTGCGAGCCTGCATCTCCTTCATCACGCGGCCCATGTCCTTCTTGGTCGTAGCGCCCAGCTCAGCAATCACCGCCTCCAGCACCGGCAGAATCTCCTCCTCGGTCATCTCAGCGGGCAAGAATGCAGCCAGAGCCTTCATCTCCGCCTGCTCCTTCTCCACCAGCTCAGGGCGGCCGGCCTGCTCATACATGGCAATGGCGTCCTCGCGCTGCTTAATCTGCTTGCGCACCACATTCTGAGCCTCATTCTCGGGCAGCAGCTCGTGCGCATTACCCTTCGCCACCTGTGCGTTCTGCAAGGCTGCCTTCAAACTGCGCAATGCGCCCAAGGTCACCTGGTCCTTACCCAACATAGCAGCCTTCATTCCGGCTGTAATCTGATCATAAATAGTACTCATATCACCTACCATTTTACAGCTTCTCCCCCGCTTTGCAAGCCTGTTTTGCTGCATAAATCCACTCATTTTTTCAGCAACGCTTTATATCGCACTCTTACAAAACACTAAAAATACTACCCTTACAAGAATTTTTGCACATCTTATAAATATACTTGCATGATTTGCATGCATTTTTACTAAGTATATTTATAAGATGCGCTATTTTGTTGAAAAATGAGCACATTACAGTGCAAAAAAGCACTTACCACTCACCCCAACAAGTAGCAGAATGCCGCTGCGGGGATGCGAATCAGCGCATTGCCACCACCGGGAGCTTCCTCAAAACGCCCGAAGTCCGTAGGCATACGCGTCACCAAGAAGGCGCCTGCCGTTTCCGGCGCGTGCAGCAAAGTCATGATAGCATCCTCGCGAGTCACGGAAGAATCGCGCTTGTACTTCACCTCACAGAGGTAGCGAGGCCCCGCGGGGTGCGCGATGGCGAAGTCCACCTCTTGTTTTTTACGACCGGGCAAGCGCACATAGCCCAAGCCGTGCGTGCTACCATAAGCGTACATCAGATGCTTGTATACCACATTTTCCGCCATCGCGCCCATCTCCGTTTCCGAAAGCGCGTAGGGGTCAATCATGAGCGAGGCATTCCGAATCGCGGCGTCCGCCACGTAGAATTTGGACTGCGAGGACAAGCCCTTCTTACCGGTGTAGGCGGCATTGTGGCACACGTAAAGCAAGTTCGCATCACGCAAATAATCAATGTAGCGTTGCAGCGTAAACATACTCACGCCCTCCAGCGCTCGACACATCTCGGACATATTGATTAACGACCCGGAGTGCAGGCAGAGGTACAAAAAGATTTTCTCCAGCTGCAGGGTGTTGCGCACATCGAACAGCGACGGCACGTCGCGCTTCAGCACCTTGTCCACCACATCCTCACGCAGCACCACCTGAGCACGCTCCACGGAGCTCATCCCCAGCAATTCCGGGAACCCGCCCATCGCTAGGTAACGCGCCCAGTGCGGTTGCAAATCAGCCAAGCCCAGCAGCAGGCCATTCAAATCCACACTGCTCATCTCCGTCAGCGTCTTCAATTTGTCCCTACCCGGCAGGCTTACACCGTGCGCCCCGACAATATCGCAATACTCCCTGAAGGTCAGCGTGGGCATGCGCAGCACGCGCCAGCGCCCCACCCCGCTGTCCGATGCGCCTTTCTCGATACCCGGGCTGGCAGACCCCGTGGCCACGACGTGCACATTCGGACGCGAATCATACAAGTGTTTCAACCACAAGGACCATTCCTCCGCGTATTGAATCTCGTCAAAAAAGAAGTAGCACGGCTCATCAAGCCCCACGTTCTGCTCATAGGCCTCCAGCACCTTGTAAAATCCCATCAACTTGTACATGGGATTATCAAATGACAGGTACATCACCCGCTGCGGGTTCACCCCCTGCTGCAGCAAATGCGCAATCACCTGCTTCATCACCGTGGTTTTTCCGACGCGGCGAGCGCCGGAAAGCACGACAAAGCGGCGCAGCTCTCTGTTCTCCAGAATATCCAGCGTCTCGTGGTACGCTTGCCGATACATGGTCGGCAATTTCTCCACACCCCCTTGTCCATTCCACCAAGGGTTGCTCTGGCGCATCATTCTGTATACCTCAAATTGATCAAACATGGTACATCTCCTTACACGCCTATTATAACACGCTTACGTGCATTGTCAACACATCTTATAAATATACTTGCATGATTTGCATGCATTTTTACTAAGTATATTTATAAGATGCGCTATTTTATTGAAATGTCAACCACTTACGCAACACATTTTCACCACACCGGCTCCGACTCCGGTATACTACGTACTCAGCGGTAGCTATATGTTCTGCTCGACAAATCGGAAGTTGGAGGGCAACAAAATCTATCGGAGCGTGGGACTTTAGTCCCACAAATACGTGCAGGGCTAATCCATAAGAGGGACTAAAGTCCCTCGCTCCGAGTGAATGAATGTTACAAATCCCCCCTTCAACTTCCGATTTGTCGCGCTGTTTGGGAACAACCGAAAACTTAAACACTGCACACTCAGAAAAACTTAACAGCGCGTCATTTACAAGAATTTTTGCACATCTTATCAATATACTTACATGATTTGCATGCATTTTTACTAAGTATATTTACAAGATGCGCTATTTTATTGAAAAATGAGCACATTACGGCACAAACCGCCGCAAAAAGGGGGCGTGGAGGGACAAAAAATCACTCAAAAAAGCTGTCCATCACGCGGAGGGCAGCGCAATCATAATACCCGGCCTCGCGGAGGCGCAGGCGCTGCTCGCGGAGGGCGGGCTCCACCTGCGGGATAGATTGCTTATAGAGCTCCGCGCAATGCTGCTGCACATACTGCGGGGCGAGCATCAACTTCGGCGCCACGGCAAAATAACGCACCATCAGCTCACGCAGCGCAGGCACGGCAGCCTCCGCCTGAGCCTCAGAGGTAATGCCCGCGTAAAGCGCCGTGAGCTCCTCATACACACGGCGCAGCTCCGGCAAGGCCGCGCGAGCAAACTCCACCGTCACGGAGCTTGTATCCACCAAATCAAACAAGGACTCCAGCGGCAAGCTCTCCGTCAGCTCCGCCAGCGTCTCGGCAGAGGCAAGCTCCGAGCGCGCATAAAAAAGAATCGCCACCAAATCCACACCGTACAGCTCGCAGAACTTCTGCAAGCCGAGGTCCAGCGCGCGGGCAGCACGCGGGGGCAGCTCCGGCAGCTCCACACCGGCCTGCATCAGCTGCACAAAGGACTCCGGCGCCTCCAGCTTGGCCGCCAGCGCGGCGCAAGCCATGTAATTGCCGGGGGTAGCATAGCCATCCACCGTGCTTTGCAGCGCCTGCAGGAGCAGCACACGCTTCAGGGCATACGCCTGCGCGCGGCGCTGCTCCTCCGGCAGGGCACGCACCTCCGCCTCCGTGGGCGGCAGGGGGAGCTCATACTCCGCCATCATCGCGTAGGGGCTCACCCCCTGCTCCGCCGCCACTTGGGCGGGCGTGGGGGCATCGGCAGCGCTCAGCGGCGCTGCCCACACAAGCCCGAGGGCGATGGCGCGGAGCAAGTGCATCAGAACTCACCCAAGTAGAACTTCTTCTTGCCGCGGCGCAGCACCACTACCTCACCGCCGATGGCGCAGTCGGGCGTCAGCTCCCAAGCGGGATCCTTCACCACCTCACCATTCACGGAGATAGCGCCGTTGTTGATGAACTCGCGGGCCTCGCGCTTAGAGGCGCACACCTTGCCATTCACCAGCACATCCACCAGAGCACCGGCGGTCAGCTTCACGTGCGGCACATTGCTCATACCGGCGCGCACATCCGCCAGGCTCAGGCTCTTGTAATCACCGGCGAAAAGCTTTGCGCTGATGTCCACCGCCTTCTCATACTCATCCGCACCGTGCAGGTCCGTGATAATCTCACGGGCGAGAGCCTTCTGAGCCGTGCGCAGCTCCGGCTTAGCCAAATGCTCCGCCTCAATAGCCATAATCTCCTCCGGGGTCAGGAAGGTGAAGCGCTTCAGGTAGCCAATCACCTGGCTATCCTCCGCATTCAGCAGGTACTGGTACAGCTGGTACGGAGAGGTCTTCTCCTTATCCAGCCACAGGGCATTGCCCTCACTCTTGCCGAACTTGTTACCCTGAGAATCCGTCACCAGCGGCATCGTGAACGCATACACCTCATCACCCGTCGTCTTGCGGATGAGCTCAATACCCGTGGTAATGTTGCCCCACTGGTCGCTGCCTGCCACCTGCAGGTCCACACCGCGCGTCTCGTGCAGGTGCTTGAAGTCGATGGCCTGAATCATCATGTACGAGAACTCCGCGTAGGAGATACCCGTCTCCATCTGGCGGCGCACCAGGTCCTTGCTCAGCATGTAACCCACGTTGATGTACTTACCGTAATCACGGAAGTAATCAATCACGTTCATCTTGTTAATCCAGTCATAGTTGTTCACCACCTCAAAGCCGAACAACTTCTCCACCTGAGCCTTCAGGCCCTCATAGTTACGGAAAATCGTCTCCTTCTGCGCCAGCTCGCGCTCCACCGTACCGCGGGGGTCACCAATCAAGCCCGTAGCCAAGCCCACCAGCAAAATCGGCGTATGCCCCGCCGCCTGCATGCGGCGCGTAATCAAGAAACTCGAATAATGCCCCAGGTGCAAGCTATCCGCCGTCGGATCCGTCCCGATATAGAACGTCAGACCGCCCTTGTTGAGCTTTTCCACCAAATCAGGACTGGAAATCTGGTTAATCAGACCACGCCACTCGAGTTCTTCGTAAAATGTCATAGCAATTTATGGTTAATTTGTCGCGGGGCATTCTAGCACCTCTCCCCCCAATTGTCAATTTTTTTCGCGCGGGGGGATAAAGCGGGGTGTGAGGCGTCAGCCGAACGTTCGCGCGAGGCAAAGACAGGCGTCAGCCGAGCGTTCGCGTGAGGCGCCGGGGAATTCAAAAGCCCCGTGAAGCGGGGCGAAAACGGAAAATCGCAATCTGGCAGCAACTACGCTGCTGTCGGCCTCATCCATTGCCCACAAATCATTGGCATCGCTCCAAATAAAACGAGCAGCCGCCCCGGCTCGGAGCTTCGCTTCGCTCCCGGCTTCGCGTCTCGCTGCGCTCGCTTGCTACGCCGTGGCTCGCCGGTCCTCGCCTTTGTCTGTCGGCCTACGCTGCGTCGCTGGCGCTCCGTCGCTCCGGGCTCAATTTCATTTTTTTTACGCTACCCAAGGTTACGCTGCTGACGCAGCTCCACCTTGGGCTATTACACTTTCGCCCCGCTTCACGGGGCTTCAAATTCGGCGGGCTGCGCCCGCGGTAATACCCATTTCTTCTCCCAACTTACGCTCGCGCGAACGTTTGGGGCTTGCGCCCCGGCACGTGAACGTTTCGGGCGTGCAGCCCTTCACGCGAACGAGCCCCGCAGGAAATACCTGCGGGGCTCGTGAAAACGCGTGCGCTTGGGCGCGCCGGCGCCGATTAACGGCGGCGGCGGCGGGCGGCGAGGGCGGCCAGAGCCAACAGGCTCAGGGTCGCAGTGGTCGGCTCGGGCACAATGCCATCGAGGTAGACCACACCGGCGCCGGAGTCATACACCAGCCAGGTATCCTCATCAATGTAGCTGCCGGAGATGTAGTTCTCAGCCTTGGTGTAGTAGATACCGCTATCCGCCACGGCCGTGAGGTTATCCAGCACGAAGTTCACGCTGTTCACATCACTGAAGAGCACGAGCTGCGTGGTGCGACCGGCACCGTCAATGGCGCTCTGACCGAGGTCAAGCGTGGTGGACAGGGTCAAACCGGACTCCAGCGTGAGCGAGCCACCCATCAGGCTGGTGTTGGCCATTGCCGTCTCGTACGTAGAGCCGGAAGCCATTGTCAAGCCACCCTTGGCATCCACCGCACCGGCAGCCTTGCTGTTCATGACATCGGAAGACGGGCTGTTGAAGTAGAAGGCATCGCGCACTTTCACGCCCTCAACATTCGCGCCGAAAGCATTCAGCGTGCCGGCCTTACCGATAGCCAAAAGAACATCACCGTTCAAGCTGGCGGCGGCCTGCAGGTTCTGCAGGTTGTACTCGTAGCTTGTAGCGGCATCGCTCACGGAGAGTGTGGCACCGCTGGCCACGCTCACGGAGCCCGTGGTCGTCACATAAGCGGCATCATTCTCAGCGCCGGCCTCAGCGCCGGCATTGCCACGGGAGCTCAGGCTCAGGCTCTCACCGTTGGTGATGGTGATGTCACCCTTCGTGCTCAGCACGGCATCATTACCGCTCACGGAGATGCTACCGCCGCTGTAGTTGCCGTTCTCCACGTTGATGGCGGCCTTATCGCCCTCCACCACAAAGTCACCGGTGTAGGCCGTCATCTGGCCTACCGTAGCCTTCGCGCCGGTACCCGTAGCGTCGGACACAGCCACCGTACCCGTACCGCTCAGCGTGCCGGTAGAGGCAGCCACACCGGCGCCGTTCACCAGCAAGGTACCGTTGTCATGCAGCGTGGTAGAGCTGTTGTCATAACCGCCGGTAGCCACGTTAAGGATACGCTCCGTGCTTTCCGTACCGGAGATGACCACATCACCCTGCACCGTCGTACCGGCAGTAGCCAGCGTGGTAGCCACACGAGCGTCCGTGGTGCCCGCCTCTACCGTCACGTGCAGGTCAGCCGTGCTGTCGATATTCACCTTACCGGCGCCCAAGCCCGTGGCGCTCTGCACCTCCACCACACCGCGGGTGGCATGCGTGCCACCGGAGAATGAGGAGTCACCGCTGAGCACCAGCGTGCCGCTGCCACAGTGCAGCAAGTTACCACCACCGCTGATGTCACCGCTCAGCGTGAACGGAGTCTGACCGCTCACGGAGGAAATCAAGGCAGCCGTCGTCTCATTCGTAGCGGCTTCCGTCGTCCAGCGCTCATCACCCGTACCGCTGATGGCAATATCATTGGTAATTTCCGTAATCTCACCGTCGTAGGTGCCGTCATAAGCCAGCATCAAGGTAGAGCCTGCCGCCTGCTCTACGTTCAGAGCAGCGGAGTCAGCACTGCCACCGATCTGAGCCCAGCCCTTCAGCACCAAGGAACCCTCGCTGATGATGGTCTTACCCGTGTAGGTGTTGGTCTGATCCAGAATCAAGGTACCCAAGCCCACCTTAACCAAGTTGGCATTACCACTGAGCACACCGGAGTAAGTAGCGGTGTTGTAACCACCGGCGGAGAAGCCCGCCACCGTAGCCGTATTCAGCTCCCACACGCTCTTCTCTACCAGCAGCATCTTGTTGCGGTCAATCTCCGTACCGGCCACGTAGGCGGTGCCATCGGCATACATACCATCGCAGGTGATGGACTGCAGGTTGTGGGTATCAATCTCCACATACTCCTTACCACCCACCGTGATGTAGAGCACACCATCAGCACCCTTGCTGTTGACACCCACGTAGTTGGAGAGCGCATCACCATGCGGGGCAGCCTCCACACCGATAATCATGTTAGAGTTCGCCACGTTGGTCGTACCGGCATTGTACACCTGCACACCATTGCCCAAGTACAGCTTGGCATCGGGGGAGTCCCAAGCAATTGCACCGGTACCGACCACACCCGCCGTCACCGTGCTATTGCCCTGCACGGCGCTGCCGCTCGTGCCTGACATCAGGTACAGTGTGGCGGAGTCGTACATGTGCACACCACCGGAGAAGGTGCTCTCACTGCCGGACAGGTACTGCACGGCATTACCCTTCACGGACAGCGAGTTGCTGCCGCTGATGGTGCCACTGTACACGCCGTACGCAAAACCGGAATCCGCGGAGAACTGGCTGTAGGCATCCGCCCCTTCCGTCATCCAGTCAGAGCCCTTGCCATAGCTACCGGCGGAAGAGGTGGTGATAACCAGTCCTTTATTCAGCGCTACGCTACCGCTACCGGACAACGCACCGATGTTGGTGTCAGCCTCGCCAATATCAATAATATTCAGCTCACTACCGGAGCTCAACACAATGTTGGTCTTAGCCGCACGCATGCCATAGCCCGTACCCAAGGTACCCTCCTTCACAAAGATGGTGCCATCCACCCCGGTATCGGTGTCATTGGCTGAGGTATCCGTCACGGTGGAGTTATACAGCACCAAATCGGCTTCACCCACCTTGGTCAGGGTGTTGCCCTTCAAGATAAGCTCAGACTCATAGTTGGCATAATCAATGAAATAGATATTATCTTCTGCATTGACGGAAGCACTGTCACTGAGTGTCACCTTGGGCAAGGCGACCTTACCGGCGGGAGTCGTTTCCGCACCGACCAAGGCTTTATACAAAGCACCGTTTCCATCAGCGCCATGACCTGTCAAATCCAACCACACGCATAAGCCATCACCATTCGTAGGTTGACCTGTAATCTCAATAGTTGTTCCTGCTGTAGCGGTAAGAACTCGGCGCGAATCTTGCGTACCAATAGCATTACCGGCATAATCCGAATTGAACCAAAGAGTCGCCCCATCAGTCAGCGTGATATCACGCCCCAAATCAGTATTACCGACAAGCTCCACCTTACCGAGACCGGAAATCGTCAAGACTCCGGAGGCGGTATCCGTAGCGAAACCGGACTGTGTAGACACCTTCACATGAGTACCATCCGCCAAGGTGAAGGTATCAAAGCCCTGCACAGCGATGGCGCTCAGGTCATACGTTTCGCCTGCGGAAACGAATGCCAAGGTGGAAGAGCCGTTGAGCGTTACACCGGAGTCGGACTGCTTACCGCCATACAAACCGCCGGTAACATTAAAGCCTTGGGTCAGGTTCACGAGCACGTCACGGGTTACGGAAGAGTCACCCACACCGGCGGCATCCACACGCTCCGTTACAGTGCCGGAGAGGAGATTGATGGTAATACCACCCTCCACAGCGCCGTGGTAACCACCACCCACCAACTTGGTGATGGTAGCATCGCCTTCCACCGTAACGTTCACGTCACCATGCACCGTGCCATAATAGCTACCGCCGTACACACGCTTGTTTACAGCCTCCGTAGTCAGCCCCAGCGTACCACCGGTAATGGTCAGATTGCTGCTCGCAACATCACCATTAAAGCCACCGGCAAAGACCTCCGCTATGGTACCACCATCCACATATACGTGGGTGCTGCCATCTTGGTTTGCTCCGTAAGAACCGCCAACCAAGGTCAGGATATTACCATTCTGCACGGTTACATAGCTATTAGCACTCTGGTCAGCATTCCAAGAGCCACCCACTACCCAGGTCTTCTGATCTGCAAGAGCGGCATCTGCCGTGTTGATGTACAGGTGCGTATCGGCATTCTGGTTGTATGAGTCGGTCGGCTCCGTGGTGCTGGCAAAGTAGCGACCGCCCACCACGGTATCCACCGCAGAGTGGTCATAAATCCACACCTCATGGTCAGAATATGCAGAGCTGTTACCACCGGCCACTACGGCTGCGCTAGCCCCGGCATCTAAGCTCACCACGAGCGCCTTGCCGGCATTTACTGCATCGGCATTGCTCTCGCTCACAATGTGCGTGTACAGGAAATCAGCATCCGTATTGAAGAACTTGTCCGTAGAGTCGCCGTAGCGCTTAGCCAAAGCGGGGGCTTTACCATCCTTACCCCAGCGGGCATCCCAAGAGGTCACGGCAATAGAGCCATCCACACCGCCACCTTCCAACACCTTACCGATGCTGATGGTAACCGTACCATCGGAAGAGCTCATCACCGTAGCAATACCGCTTGCCAAGCCGCTGTTCTCTCCATTGGCAAGGCTTACACCGTTGAGGTAGACGGACGCCTCAGTAATGCCGTCCATGCCGCTTATGGTGCCCCCATGTATCAACTGGTAGATGGAAGAGCCACCATCCGCGCTCAGGGCATATGCCAAGCCACCGAGCTCCACTGTCGTTCCGGTGCCTATAAGCACCGTACCGGCATTCTGCAGCGTATCAAGGAAGGTAATGTGCCCGTTAAGGGTGTAAGCGGCATCTGCAGCCACATTCACACCGGAGCCGATGGTCACGTCGTCCAGCGAGCCCTTACCACTCAGGTTCAGGTAGTTCAACTCAGCAGCACCGTTAATGATGCCGTTCGTCACTACACCCAAGGAATCCGCCACACCGGCAATGCCCGTGGCATCCATCGTCAAGCCACTGTAGGTACCCTGTGCGGTGTATACCTTGGCATTACCGCCTACCATCAGCAGCTGGCTGTCACCGGTCTGCAGGGTAGCTCCCGCCGCCACGCTCACCTCACCCTTCACAGCCAAATCCGCAGCAAGCATGGTGTCACCTGCCTGCAACTCCAAGCCACCCAAGGCGTTTGCCTCGCCGTTGTTCACCAGGTTCAGCGTTACATCCGCTGCACCTGCCTTGTGAATCACGTTACCGGCAGCCAGCATGGCACCGTCCGCCGTGGCGTTCAGCACATAGTCCGTCGTATCAGCCTCAAAGTACACATCACCGGGGTTCACCGTGCCCTGAATGGTCACAACAGCATTCTCCCCGATGCCCTCACCCGTCAGGTCTGCGAAGATGGCATCATTGAAAGCCGTTGCCTGGTCATAATCGCCACCGGACCAGTTCTTATGGGTATTATCAGTAGCCCAAATGCCGTCACCATCACCGTCCGTACCGCCATCCCAGATGTTGCCCAGCATGGTGCGAATGGCAATCACATTGCTATCTGCATCATACACCAGCTTATACTGATTGTCCGCAATGGGGAGCGTTTCCGTACCGTTCACCACGCTGAGGTTCAGGTTCAGCAGCTTGGCAATATCAGCCAGCGAGTTGGAGGCATCTGCCGTGAAGAGGTTGTAGGTCTTCATGGTCTGCAGCTCGCCACTCGTAAAGCTGAGCGTGAGGTCCAAGGTGTTTGTCTTTTGATTGATCAACGCGCCGAGCTTCAGAGCAGCGTCCTTAGCGGATACGGCATCCATCGCCATCAGATTATTAATCTGCAGCGCACCGCCACCCAGTGTCAACGCGCCAATCGTGAAGGGAGTCTCCACCGCGGAGCGATCCACGATGAGCACACCGTTCGGATTCAAAACCAAATTGGCGGAAGCCAAGGCTTGGGTGTTATCCAAGCTCAGCTGAGTATGATTTTGCACGGTCATGGTGCCGGTGAAGGCATTGGCTGCGCCCAGTGATACGCGACCGCTACCGGTCAGCAACACGTCACCATTACCATTCAAATTGCCGTTCAGCGTCAGGATATCGGCCTGCTCCGCCTGTATATCCTCCGGAACATTGCCTGCCTCAATCGTCAGATACGTACCCTCTGCCACGGTCATGTTGGCGGAAATGGTGTTGTTGCCGGTATAGTGAATCTGGCTATGGGCGGTATAGTTCATGCCGGAAGCATGCGTACCGCTGATGACTGCGCCATCCAAGTAGACAGCGTTCCCGGCAAGGGTCTGGGTGGTACCCTGCAAATACAACGGGCCACCGATGTACCATGCCCCCTTACCGTTTGCCATGATGTTGTCAGAGGACACATAAAGACCACCACCACCGCGCACGGTCAAATTACCATGGATGGCGCCCGAAGCATTGTTCAGCTTAGCCCAGTACTCACCTGCACCGAAGGTGATATTGTTCACCGTTTCGAGTTTATTGACCGTCAGCTCACGGTAGGAGTCATTGAAGACGATGCTGCCGTATGTACCGTCTGCCAGCTGTTCGCCCTTTACCGAAGCAAAGGTTACCTTGGCAATGGTCGCAAAATCTACGGTAGCAGTAGCGCTCGTTGTTACCAAATTGTACCCGGAATAGGTACCGGCAAACTGCGTAAGACCGAGGCGTCCCCCCAACTGAATAGTCCCAATTCTGGAGGTTTCCTGCTGACCGGTAGACGTTTCATCCGTCAATGCAGCGTAGCTACCCTCGGTAATCGTGAGCGTATCCGTATCCAGCTGGCGGAAGATAATGCCATTGCTGCTCTGCGTATCCACCACAATCTCATCCGCCGTTACCGTGCCGGTGATGTGGGCAGCGCCGTTGCCGGTGAAGCTGACCTTACCACCCTCAGCCGTAGCTGTAATGTTGCCGGCAGACTCTACCACGTAATCGCGGTAGTGAGTATCAGATTCCGCGCCGGCATTCACGTTGATGGTGACATTCGCACCGGTGATGCTGCCGGACTCGCCAATCGTAAGGCTACCGGCACCGCCCGCAGTCCTCGTACCGGAGGAGATGCTTACATCACCCGCGCTAAGCAGCGCACCGTTTACCTCCAAGTTCTGAGCATTCAGCTCCACCTTGCCACCGGCGCTCACCGCGTTATCGAAGCTCAGGGCACCCTCCACATTTGCGGTGATGGTACCACCTACCTGCAGCATGCCGGCAAAGCTCAGGCTGCCCCCCTTAGTTGCGCTGAGAGTCACATTGCCCTGCGCCACCAGATCGTTGGCAAAGCTCACATCACCGCTCTCGGGGGTAATGTACATATTGCCCAGCGTTGCCAGACGTGAGCCGGTGAAGCTGTAGCCACCCGCCGTGACGAACATATTGCTCATCACCATATCCTGAGCAGCATTCACAGTCTTGCTGCCCCCCTCCGGCGTTGCGCCGAAGTAGGCGTTGGACAGCGCGAGGAAGGCAGAGCTGCCATCTGTACCGGCAGCGGTGCTCCAGTTAGCGGAGCTCTTATCCCATGCGGAGGATGCGGCACCCTCTACCAAGCCATCCCAGTACAGGCGAGATGCCTCATTATTCTCAGCAGTCAAGAGTTCTACCACACCGGCAGTGCCCATGTTCACCGCGGCGCTGTTCACAGCAATACCGCTGTACAGCAGGGTGACATTATCGGAGTTCCAGCCCTCCAGCGCGCCCTTGAAGCCCTCCGCAGCACCCTCCACGGCGCTATTCTCAATCAGCACCTTCGTACCGGCGGAAAGGCCGTGCAAGTCGAAGGTCAGGTTGCTGACCGTCAGCTTGCCACCGGTGGCAACAGCCATTTGGCGCTGCTGCTTGGTGGATTCATAGGTGATGTAGCCGCTCAGCGTGCTGTTGCCCGCAAAGGCAACCTTCTGCAGAGAGGCGTAGCCCGTGGCAGCACCGGCGTGCAGCGCTACATCCGTGAGCATGGCGTAATTCACACCATCCGCACTCTTGATGACGTTGTTCGCCTGCGCCGTGGCACCCGTGTAATCCGTTACCGTGCCGCTGCTCAGCAGCTCCACATTCTCCAGCGAGCCACCGGCTGTGGTAAGGGTGTTGGAACCCACCGCCAGACTTACAGTCTTAGCTACATCCTCCGCACCGGCAACACCCAGCACCAGCTTACCGCCGCTTACCGTTGCTCCGGTGATGGTGCCGTTAATCGCATCCGTAATGAGCAGCGTACCCTCACCCGTCTTGCTGAAGGCGCCACTACCGTAGCTCACGCCGCCATAGCTCTGGGTGGAGACCGTCTCCAGCGTGCTCAGCGTCAGCGTAGCCCCGTCTGCTACATCCAGCTGCAAGGGAGCGGAGCTACCAATCACCACCGCACTGTCAAAGCGGGCATTCTGCTGTGCGCTCAGGCTCTGGTTCACCAGCACCTTGCCACCGCTGAACACATAGTCCGTGCCGGTGATGGTCACACTCTTGGCATGCACGCCGCCATCCGCCACCGTCACGCTCTTGTCCAGCGCGGCACTGGTCTCATCCGTGTCCGTAAAGGTGACGCGGGAGTTGGTCTCGAAGGTGACGGTCGCTGTTGCGTCCGCAAACTCGCGCCAGTTGGCATCCGCCCCGGTATTCCATACGCCATCCTCACCCGTGGCATCCCAGTAGCGAGTCAGCATGTAGAGCATCACCTTACCGTCCGCAATGCTGTAGCCATCCCAATCCCCCTGCTGCAGCGCACTGCCATCCAGCAAGAAGTTCTCCAGCCCCAGCGTATCCCAGCCCTTTATCGTACCGGTCAAGCCCTCCACACCGGTGTTATTCACCAGCGTCCAAGTCTTGCTCACGCCGGCAACCTCTTGCATCAGCGCATTGCTGAGCACAAATTGCGTATCCGCAGCGTTCAGAATCTCTACCGTACCGGCGTTCTTGATAGCCTGCCCGAGCGTAATCTCACCCGCACCATCGAAGCTGAGGGTAGCATTCTCAGCCACGACTATACCACCGTAGCTATTCACATACAGGGTGGCATCACTCACAATGGAAGCGGAAGCTCCGCTCTGCACCGTCAGGGCATTAAGCACCAAGTCCTGAACATCGAACACAACCTTACCCCCCTGATTATCAGCCGTACCCAGCACATTAATCCACGAAGAAGTATTGTTGAACGTAAGGCTCCCGCTTTCCGGCGCCAAGGTCAGGGTCGTACCGGCTGCCGCGCCTACATAGAAGCCATGCGCACTTATCAAGTCATTGGCAATCTTGCTCTCTGTTGCGCCATTGGCATTACCGCCCAAAACGGTAGCATTGTTTTCCAAATTCACGGTCACCAGATTCGTACCGGTCACGTTCGTACCGCTTACCTCCAGCACACCGCCACCTTGGATATTGATGACACCGGCATTATCCTTACCCGCTGCATGCAAGCCGTTGTTAAAGGCAATCTTACCGCCGTCAGCCACTGTAATGGTGGCGGTATTGGAATACAGTGAGTATGACGAAATGCCGCACTCCAGCTCCAGCACGCCTCGTACGTTGACAGCGTTATTCGCGTTCCAGTGCCCAAGGCCGAAGGAGGCTTCCTGCTTGCTGGCATTCGTTACCGTACCGGTGATATGCAGTGTGGTGCCTTGCTCCACATTCACGGTAGTAGAATTTGCCCCATTGGCGGAAAGCACAAGGGAGTTCAGCGCATATACACCGCCGTCCTGCACCGTCAAGGTGCTGCCGGTCAGCTGCCATGAGCCGGCATCCGTCAGCGTAGCCCCCTCACCCAACTTAATAGTTACGGCATGACCGTTACCAATGGTATGAGCAGCGCTTTCCGTAATGGCTGCATTCGTGCCTGCAGTCAGTTCCAGAACAGAGTTGTTCGCCACTGCCAGCGTGCTGATGTTATGCGCACCGGCACCATCAATCTTCAAGGTACCGTTCGCATTCAGAGTAACAGCCCCCATATTGAGAGTAGCACCCTCCGTTGCACCGGTGGTCACAGTACCACTCACAGCGGTAGATACGGTCGTCAGCGTGGCATTGTTGTCCACATACAGATGGCTTCCTCCGACTGCGGAGAGAGAGGCCAAGGTGGCGGAGTTCTCGAAGGTGACGTAATTGGTGTCACCGGCAATGCTCAGGCCACCATGGTAGCCGGTCATGTCACCGGCCAAGAACCACTCGCCACCGTCAATCACCGTCAGCATGGCATCCGCACTACCCGTCAGCGTTCCAGTCAAGCGGGTAGCATAGGAAGTGCGTTCATCATAGCCGGCATTGCCGAAGCGACGCAGGTAAGCGCCGTTATCGCCCACAGCAATGTTCCATCCCAAATTCTGCACAAGTTCACCGGTGCCTACAAGCGTGGCGCCATCCAGCAGCACACTACCGGCACGACCGATGGTGGAGGCCATATCCAGATTACCCGCTACCACAGCCAAGGTACCGGTAAAGCTATCAGACAAGGTAACAACCGTGCGCTGCCCTGTGCCTGTCCCCGTTACACCGCTGGCTCCGGCGGCGGAAATGGACAAGGTACCCGCACCACTCAGCGCAGTCAAATCCACACGAGCTCCGCTCTCATCATAATTGCCCAGCGTATCGCTGAGGCTCAGCGTGCCTTCTTCAATGTTTATTTTGGCTGCCACAGCATCTTCCATGCTCATGCTCAGCGTACCGGTGTCAACCTTGCTCAGGCTACCGCTCTCCTCCAGCACGATGGTACCGGCGTCAAAGCTGTAGGTCTCCCCCTCCGCAACAGAGAAACTGTATTCATCGCACACCGTCATCCCGGCTACAGTAGTGTTTGCAGCCAGCTGAATAGTGGAGGATACAGCCGTATCCCCTATCGTGCCGAGCAAGACGGAATCGGTAGCTTCCACAACCACGGACTCACCACCCATCACCCAGTTATCATTGCCACCCCAAGTGATATCATCATCTGCAGCGCTACTCCATACGATGTCATTGTACACAGAGCGAAGCACGCCATCCTCGTAGGCAATGGAATACTGACGATCGGTATAGCCCAAGAGAGATTTCCAATTCAAGGATGCACCTTCCGTCACGGTGCCAATCTGATAGTCGGTACCGATAACAAAATCAGACAACTCCAATGAGCTTACGCCGGTCAAATTAAGCGTACCGGCATTATTCCCGGCCAAAGCGGCAATACTGACAACGCCATTCAAAGTAAGTGTACCGTCGGAATTAATACTGAGCGTTCCCAACTGGTTATAGGTGCCGCTACCGGTAATGCTTACATTGCCACCGATAGTCAGTAAGCGGCTATCGCTCACAACGGTCCCCGCAGCGATGGCAATCTCACCGGCGGTCATCGTCTGGGTAATGGCACCGATGTTCAGAGTAAGTGTATCCTTTACATCCAATTTTTTACCGGAAGCAATTGCCAAGCCCCCATTCATGTTATACTCACCGGCACCCAATAGCTCCAAATTGGCATTCAGGGTAACCAACCCCGTGTTGGAAACAGTGGCATTCTTTTTAATGTCAAAGGTAGCAACGTTAGCCACGGTCATGGCATTGGTGATGCCGAAAGTCATAGCATCCGTACCATTACCCATCACCAAACGGGAGCCATTACCATCCCCGCTATGACGTGCACCGAATGTCAAATCTTTTACTGTTACAGACTTAGCAAAGACAATGTAATCATAGTGATCAGCAAGAGACATGCTACCGGTAAACTGGCTCATATCACCCTCAAAATACCAGTCGCACTCACCTGTAAAGGCGAGAGTGCCGGAACCGGATACCGAACCGGTTAAATGAACAGCATACGTATTTACCTGTCCGGCATTACCCTGGCCTTTCAGCCAAGAGTTGCCCTCGATAATCAAGTTATTACTGAACTGATTTGAGCCATCACTCGGCGTCTCTCGACCGAACAGCCCACCGTTATTAAGCTTTACAGTAGCGTTGCCCAAAGTACTGAGGCGATCCAGAGAACCGCCGAGCACCTCAAGTATACCCGTAAAACCGGAATCCAGCTTAATGGTACTGCGATTATTATTATCGTACGCAGAACCACCGGTCAAGGTAACAGCCAAAGTGCCTGCACCCGTTATACCGGTGAAATCCTTGTTAAACGTCAAATTCGACAAAGTTTGACCTGCATTAGACGTACCACCGCCAATGGCAGTCGTAATTTTAAGTTTAGCGTTTTCGTTAATCGTGATTGCACCTCCGGTCCGGTCCAAGGTTTTCACCGTCACGGTTGCGTCCACCTCAACATTACCTGTTGCTACCGTCAAGTTATCAAAACTGGCATCACTGTGGAAGATAACCCAATCCGCAGATTCGCCTCCGGTCACAAGTTTGATGCTACCGGTAAAGCCACTCATATCCCCCTTAAAGTGCCAGTCACACAACCCCTTGATAGACAACACACCGTCACCGGAAATATCACCTGTCAAATTGACATAATAATCTCCGTTATCCTTACCGCTACCACCTTGACCACCCAACCAAGAATTACCTTTTATAATAATATCATTGGCAAAATCATGCGTACCACCACCGGCAGTTTCACGACCAAATAAGCCACCGTTATTCAGTTTAATGGCAGACGTGCCGCCCAAAAGGCTATTGCGATCCAAAGCACCGGCACACACCTCCAGTGTTCCGGTAAAGGAATCAGAGAGAGACACAAGGCTACGGCCATTATTATCTTCTGCACCAAAGAGTTTAACAGCTAGCGTCCCGGAGCCACTAACAGCAGTCAAATCATGCGCAGTTTGTGCAGAACTATTACCAGCCGAATAACCACCTAAATCATCACTGATAGCAAGTGTACCTTCCGCTATATTCATCTTGGCTGCTGTAGCGTCCGCCAAGCTCATGTTCAGCGTACCATCCCCGGTTTTGCTCAGCACAGAACCATTCTCTAATGCGAAAGTGGACGCAGTCAAGGTAGCACTTTCGCCTGCTGCAACAGACAAGCTGTGATTACGAGCTACTGTCAGAGTATCCACCGTAACGTCTCCGGACAAGGTCACCGTATCGCTGTACTGCGTATCGGCACTCAATAAGACGTTGGATGTTGCCAACGGAACCATATGCGAGGAACCACCGCTCAGTTGCCAGTTAGAGGCTTCACCCCATGCGCTTTCGTCATCTGCCGTGGTATCCACCCACTGCAATACCGACACGCCACCCAAGAGCAACATACCGGCTGCTGCATCATAACTCACGGTGCGGTCAGTCATCCCCAAAAGCTCATTCCAAGCAATCGTATCGCCCCCCGTCACGTTGCCGATGGCGTAACTCTCTGTACCATCATAGGATTCCTTATCGCTGAAGCCTTTCAAGGTCAGAGAATTCAAAGCATCGAAAGTAATGGTACCATTGTTGGTCAATGAACTCAGAGTAACATCACCGGAAAGAGTCAACACGCCATTCTCCGTTATTGCCAAGCTCCCCAGCTGGTTGTATGTACCTGCCCCGGTGATATTGTAAGCGCCATCAATGGTCAGCGCACGGTTATCATTCACCGTAGCGCCGGAGGCGATATCGATGGTGCCACACGTTGCGGTGTAGGCTGCTGACCCGGTAATGTTAGCCACAACCTTACCGTCAACGGCAAGCTTAGAGTTTGCCGTTGCGAACTCTACATTGGCAGTATTGTAAATACCGGAGCTACCTGCATTATAGGAAGTTACATTAAATGTTGTATTATCAGCAATGGAAACACCACAGGTATGAGTGAAGGTAGAGCCATTCATCAGCTTAATGGCACTTTCGTGATATGACACCGTCTGCTTATCAGCCACTGTCATCGTCACGCCGGAGGTATTATCATAACCGACGACAACAGAAGCCTTTTCACAATCGGAATGTTTATACGCATTATTCCAATCAAGAGATTTCAGATTCTCCATATCGGAGCTGATGTAAAGACGCTGCGTTTGATTACCCAACACAATGCTACCTGTAAACTTACTGTAATCGCTACCGGCAAGCACCCACTCACCCATACCAATGAACGTAAGTGTGCCATTACCGCTCAAAGTCCCGGTATGTGTAGCACTCCAGCCATCCTGCACAGAACCACTACCACCGAATAAGTCTATATAACCTCCGGATGCACCAACCTCTAAATTCAAGGAGAAAACTTGGCGATTATTAAAACTCTCACTTTGCGAGGAAATCAGCAACCCGCCACCATCAAGACGAATACCGGTTGCGCCACCCAAATTACTGGGGCTACCATATGTAGAACCGGTAGTAGTTGCGTTTGTGGTAGCCACGTGTAACTTACCGGTGCGCACCTCTACCACGCCTTTAAAATCACTACCCAAAGTAATATGAGAAACATTCGTGCCAGTACCACTACCGGGAGATTTCTGATCTCCAGAGGCTGCAATTGAAAGAACGCCGTTGACGCCAGCCTTAAGCCCCTGCAAATCGACACTTTGAGTATCTTTGTAACCCACCTGAGCCAATGTATCCGTAACCTTGAGCGTTCCCTCGTTGATATACATCATAGAAGCGGCAGCATCGGATAAGCTCATTTCCAAAGTTCCAGCACCCACCTTCGTGAGCGAAGCACCCTCAGCATAAGTCAGCTTAGTAGCATCATCATTCAGATTGAAGGCATAGACACCATCTTTCGCCACGTTCAGACTATATGCACCATTGACAGCAACGGTAGCAGAAGACAAATCCACATCAGAATCCACTACAATGGTCTTATAAGCAGCATCCGCGCCGAGCACATAGGTATCCGCAGCGGTGGGGTTACCCCATACGCTATCTACCATCCAAGAGAAGTTACCATTCCAGCTTTGATTTGCTGCAGAGGGAGCCCAGTTGAGCGTAGGATTCGTAATGGCCACGACTGACACCGTACCATCATTATATACGGCATTGAAACCGGAAGCAGCGCTATTGCCCAACAGACTGTTCCAGTTAAGAGACCCGGGATTGGCAACATTGCCGAAAGCCTCAGCTACATTCAGAGTAAAGTCTTCGCCAACCGTATATGAACCAAGCGCACCGGTCATATTGGTGAAATCCAAGACACCCTGATTGGAAAGAGAGCCAAGCGTCAAATTACCACCGCCCGAGAAGCTGACTGTAGCTCCACCACCAACAGAAAGAGAATTCACCGTCAGACCGGCTCCGGAAGCTATATTATAAGAGGAGTCAGCCGTAGAAGTAGCACCGGTGATGGTAGTTGTACCGGACAAAACATTAACATCGCCACTATTGGTAAGAGATGCCACCGTGGTGGTGCCACTCATATACGCCTCACTACCAGCCTGAATATCGAGAGCACCATTCAGCGTAGCACCATCAAAACGGGAAGAAGCAGCCTTAGTACCATCACCGATTTGCCATGTGACTCCGGCAGCAGTAGTACCGGAGAAAACCTGAGCCTCCGTAGCGTTACCGGTAATTTGCAGCACGGGAGCAGAAGCACCGCTTACATTATCAGCAGCCTGCACAATCGAACCACCTCCATATACAGCACCCACCATCACTTGGTCAAGCATAACAACCATCTTGGAAAGGGTGCCCATATTCACGGAAGCAAATTGCAATGCCGCTGCATCATTAATAAACAAGTCGGCGGTATTTTGCGTACTCTGACCGACCAGCTTAATCGTCCCCTTAAAATCGGAAGTTGCAGCCTCATTTGTTCCACCGATGACAAACAACGCTCCGGCATTGTCGCCGGAACCTTTTTCGAAGGTCAGCACAGCATTTTCATCACCGGACAAAGAATCAAAAACAAGACCTTTAGCATACAGAGAATACACCCTTGACTCACCAACCACATTCAAGGTATCTTCGAAATAGTAGGAACCATCTTTAATATCAAGATCAGCGTTATTCAAAGTAATTGTTCCATCTACAATCACCTTATCCGTTGTGCTGATAGTCTTTTTTGAAGAAACACCACCGGACCAAGCATGAAGATTTAGATTGGTACCGCTCGTCATTGTCAAATCACCCAATTTCAACGTTGCACCGGCAGCCATAGTAGCAGCACCTCCATTACCATTACCAACATTCAAATCCGTTCCGGAACCGGAAATGGTAGTCACGTCACCGGAGTGGTCAGCCGTAACATTCCAGTTTGTATTGGAAGTAATGGAAATGGTCTCAGCCTGTACTTGCGCACCGAGGGAGAATACCACCGCACCCACGGAGATAGCGCCGGAGGCGAGGGTGAGGGACCATGGGGAGATGGCGGCGAGACAGGAGAGGAGTGCAGTGCGGAGAGATTTCGGCAGATGCAGTTTCATAATGCTGAGATGATGTGATGTTGAAGATGGACGAGAGCTATGAGCACACGAGAGGATACGCGCGAGTGCGCGTAAAAATTCATTGCTCCACAAATAGCATAAATAACATGCCATGACAAGCCAAAAGTTCCCATAACAGCCCCGAATGGAGCATTTTTTGCAAAAAAACGAGGCTGAGCCATCAAAAACGCCCCTTCGGCACGCCCCGGAGGGCGCAAAAACAGGGTGAGCGCAGGGCGGGAACGGGAGAGCCGACCGAAAACCTAGCAATTAGGTAGAATTTTTGTCAGTTTTGAACTTTTTGCTTGCTTTTCCTAGCAAGTCGATGTAGTTAGTATGCAATTATTCAAAACCACCGTTACACAGAGATGAAAAAGACACTGTTTTTAATGCTGGCACTAGGGGGCGTAAGCCAGGCGGCGAGCTCGGTGAGCAGCACCTTCGATTTCGACTTGGAAGGGCTGCCTGCAAGCGGGCTAAAGAGCGCCGCGTACCAAGATGCGAACTTTAAGGCAACCATAACAGCAACAAGCGCTAACGGCAGCTTGAGCAGCGGTAGCTGGGCGGGTTACAACACGTCTGAGAACAATGGCACCATACCCGCTGCGGGCAGCGCAGAATACGACTACGTGAGCGGCAATGCGAAGAGCACGAGCCTAACGCTCACGCTGGAGAATTTGGAGGCGGGGAGCGCGTACCAAGTGAGCTTTGTGACCGGGCTTCCTTTTGAGGAGGCGGGCTCATGGAACAGCGTGAGCACACCGAACAGCTACGAGAGCGCGGACCCTGCCATGAATACGCAGAACGTGGAGGTGCGCGGGATTACGACCTACAACTTCACCAACCTAGTGGCGGATGAGAACGGCAGCATCCGCCTGAGCATCAACGCCACGGGCTCACACACGCCCAGCTTTAACTCCGTGAGCATCAGCGGGGTAAGCACCGCGCCCACCGGCGGCGGTTACCTATTTGCCACCACAGGAGGCGGCAGTGGCAACACGGCGCTGGAGGTGAGCGGCGGCTCCACCGGCAACAGCTGGGCAGGAGCACTGGGCAACCAAGCCGCCGTGGGCACGGATAATAACGCTCTGGTGCACAATGGTGATGTGACCCTGCTCTTGAACGGCAGCTACAGCGGCACAGGCAGCGCAAGCGGTGGTGGCACGACGGTGTTCGGCGTGGTGAATGCGGGCTCCGTGAGCGGGAATGTGAGCTTGGTGTTCGCCGCGGCGGGGGCTAGCTACGGCAGCTTTACGAGCACGAATGCCGCCTCCGTGGCGGGGGCGTTCAAGGGGAGTATCGGCGGCACGCTCAGCATTGACATACAGGCGGGCAGCTTCAACAGCGCCATCATGGGCGGGCACCACACCGCCGATGAAACAGACAGCATAGGCGGCACGGACATCCGCATATCCGGTGGCAGCCTAGCGGGCAATGTGTACGGCGGTGGCGTGACCGGCACGATTACGGGAGATACCGCCATCAGCATCAGCAGCTTAGCCCCATTCTCCGGGCATGAAGCCGACGGCGTCATCAGTGGTGGTGGCACCGGCGGCAGCATAGCGGGTGACAGCACGGTGAGCTTCAGCGGCATAGCGGACGGCAGCTATGCCGGTACGGTGAGCGGCGGCAGCAATGTGGCAGGCACCCGCACGCTGAACATCAGCAACTCCACCCTGACGCTCAACAAGGTGGAGGAGTTCGACCGCATCAACATAGGCGCGGGCGCAACCCTGACCATCAGCGGCAACCTGAGCACCACCGGCACGCTGGGCGCGAGCTATGATGCCGCTACGGTGCTCAGCAAAACGGACAACGGGCTGGGGTACGGCACCTTCCGCAACCTGCACACGGGCGACGGGCAGCTGGTGCTGGGTGCAGGCGCCACCTTGAACGGCAGCAGCGTGAGCATGATGGCAGACGGCAGCTACGGCATGGAGAATGCGGTGTACTACGTGATGAGCTCCACCGTGCTGGAGGCGCCTGCCTTGCCCATCTCCGACCGCGTGGGCACGGTGTACTCCCTCGGCAACGGCAAGGAGATTCTGGAGTCCACCGTGGTGAATGTGGGCACCCACAGCTACAGCGGCCCCACTGCCACCCCCGGCGCGAATGATGCCAAGGGCTACTATGTGGGCGGCGACGGCACGCTGAGCATCATGGCGGATGTGAGCGCCGACAAGACCGCCGGTGACATATTGGCAGCCGCGCAGGGAGACGGCAACATCATCCTGCGCACGGCGGGCTATGAGGGGCCGGACGGCTCCCTGCCACAGCTGCACATCAACCTGTACGGCAAGACACAGGTGACGGGTGACCTGTACCTTGCGCCCTATGTGGTAGGCGCGAGCGGCGGGGCTATGAACTTCCAGCCCAGCGTGAGGCTGAACTTAGAGGCCGGGGCGGATATATCCTCCTTCAGCAACATAATCTTAGGCTACCCGGAGGCCGGCATCGCCGTGAACGGCGTGATAGGCCGCGGTGAGGGCAGCGTGGGGCACCTGCACAATGTGCAGGCCTACGGCAGCAGTACGGTGTACATTTACCTGAACAAGGACGCCAATGAGCACTTGGTGCTGAGCGGCGACACGGTGCTGGAGGCCTACGAACACGGCAACGGTAACATGGCGGGCTCGCACCTGCGCGTGCTTGCCAACAAAGACGGCTCCACCGTGACCGTGGACCACTTGGTGGGCGAGAGCACGAATGCCTCCATCACCTTTGCCTCCGCCCAGGATGACATTTACGCCAAGGACTCCGCCATCAAGGCGACGTTCAACGTGGAGTCCTTCGACTTCCGCGGCATGGTGTACCTGCCGGGCTCTCAGCTGGACAGCATGGAGGGCGGCAGCTTGGATGTGAACATCACCCTGCAGGATGGGCAGTGGATAGGCAGCAGCCAGTACCGGAGTGAATACTACAAGTATGCGAAGCAGACCCCCACCCTCACGCTGAAGGGCACGGGCACCTACAAGCTGGATGAGGGCACGGGCATACGCGACTTCTTGGGGCGCGTGAGCACGGAGGTGGATGCCGACTCGCAGCAACACTTGTGGCGCGGCACGGTGGAGGTGACCAATCTGGTAGCCAATGACGGCTACAACGCCGGCACAACGAAGAACGGCATTGACCTGGCGCTGTACGGCAATGCGGAGTCATGGGTGAGCTTTACGGGGTTCAAGGGCTACCTGTTCAACACCACGGAGGGGGATGCCTACAAAGCCATGACGGCGGAGGTGAACATGCTGCTCACCGACTCCGCCGCTGAGAACAGCCCGTACGGGTTTGAGCTGGCAAACGGATTCAGCGGGCAGGTGCTGACCTTTAACGGCGACATCAAAGGCACGGGAGATTTTGTGGTGAGCACCACAGCCTCTCTCACGCTGAACCTCAATGGCAAGCTCCATGAGTGGGCAGACGGCGCCGAGCTCAAAATCACCAAGGGCTCGCAGACCGTCAACTTCTCCGGTGAGGCAACGAGCATCAAGGCCGATGTGGTGGCGAATAATGCCACGCTGCATGCCGCCATCCGCAACACGCAGGCGGTGACGGTGGACGGCGAGGTGCGCCAAGAGAACGGCGGCGAGCTGAACCTGACGGTGGATACCGCTGCGGGCACCACCTTCAAGAACACGGTGCTGGTGAACTCTCTGCACGTGGAGGAGGGCAGCGTGGCGGCGTTTGAGGCCGCGGCATCCGCCGGCAATGTGAGCATCTCTCAGCGCACGGCAGGCACCGCCGCCACCGTGGCGGACGGCATGAGCATCTCCGCCAACCGCATTGCAGGTGGCTCCGCTCAAGATGCGCTGCTGAGCTTCACCTCCGATGCGGACAACACCGTGAGCGGGGCTAGCCTGAGCAACGTGAGCCTGAGCTCCGTGGCGGGCTCTACTGTGACGCTGGAGCAACTGCGCGCGCAGAATGTGCTGCTCAGCGGCTCAGATGTGGAGTACTACTCGCTGGAGGATCGCGCCGGGTTCCACCTGCATGAGGCAACGAGCAGCTACAATGAGGTGCGCTTTGAGAGCGACATCTTCAGCGGTATGACGCTGGCGAGCGATGCCACCATCACGCTGGAGGTAAGCAACGTGGTAGACTGGGGTGAGGCTACCGACTCCAAGCCCACGAATGTGACCATCGTGCTGGCTGGGTTCAGCATTGAGGGCATTACCCAAGGCGAAGGCTGGCTGGAGCAGCTCAGCATCACCGGCATTACCACCGATACGGCTACCCTGCTCAGCCTCGGCACTGCCGCGACGGTGAATGACCTGCTGCAGCTCGAGCAATACCAAACAGTCACCTATGAGCAGAAGGCGGATGGGCTGCACATTCACCTGATGAGCGCCATGGTGCCCGAACCGACCACGGCAACCCTGAGCCTGCTCGCGCTCGCTGCGCTGGCTGCCCGCCGCCGCCGTCGCTGACGCGACTTTGGCGTGCCAAGGCCGCCGCAGAAAGTAAGGCCGGCTCCGGTTGATTTCACGCGCCCCGCAGCACCCCTGCGGGGCGCGTTTTTTGGGAGCGACAGCGTCGAAACTTGACCGCCCGACGGCTAAGAATTTACAAAACTTAGCCGCCCAGCGGACAAGAATTTGCAAAACTTAGCCGCTCAGCGGACAAGTTTCGGACATTTTTGCTTGCATAAATGAAACGCAACGTTTAAGTTTTTAGTTGATTACAAATTGCTCGACAAATTGGAAATTGAAGGGCAGATTGCGAGCGGAATTTTAAGCCCCGATAGGGGCGAAAGACAGTAGCCGGTGGTGGAGTCGCGCAGCGACGAAACCACCGGTAGGCTCCCCCCTAATATTCGAGCCCGGAGCGACGGAGCGATAGCGACAGA
>JAEIGA010001674.1_pt1 | contig 34972 bp, 36 predicted proteins | sample 9270691 | NCBI WGS metagenome assembly JAEIGA01 (sample SAMN17057246, study PRJNA624740) | gut metagenome | biome: biome; isolation source: fecal sample | host: Bos grunniens | place: China: Xizang | collected 2019
GCGACGGCTGGAAAATCGCCTGCTCCCGCCCGACACGCCGTATGATCAGATCCACGGTCTGCGCAAGGAAGCGCAGGAGAAGCTCGGCCGCATCCGCCCGCGCAGCATCGGGCAGGCATCCCGCATCAGCGGCGTCAGCCCTGCAGACGTCTCGGTGCTTATCGTGTGGAGCAGCCAGAACGCGAAAGGAGTGACCGCCGAATGATCGACCGCGACCTGCTGGCGCGCTGTGCCGCGCCGTATGAGGTGGAGATCACCGATACCCTTTATCAGCAGCTGGACACCTACGCCCGCCTGCTGGTGGAATGGAATGAAAAAATGAACCTCACCGCCATCACCGACCCTGTCGGTGTCGCGGTCAAGCATTTCGCGGACAGCCTAACTGCCGCGCCGCTGTTGCCCGAGGGAAAATTCTCCCTCATTGACGTCGGCACGGGTGCGGGCTTTCCCGGTGTGCCGCTGGCGCTGCTGCGTGAGGACTGTGAGCTCACCCTGCTTGACAGTCTCAATAAGCGGCTCACGTTCCTCGACGCCGTCTGCCGCGAGGTGGGGTTGACCGCAAACCTCGTGCACGCGCGCGCCGAAGAGGGTGGGCGCAAGCCCGAATTGCGCGAGCGCTTCGACGTGGCGACTGCCCGCGCGGTCGCGGCGTTGCCGACTCTGTGCGAGTATTGCCTGCCGTTTGTCAAGGTGGGCGGGCGTTTCCTCGCACTCAAAGGCCCCGACGGCGACCGCGAGCAGGAAGCTGCTGCCCGTGCGGTGGCGACGCTCGGCGGTAAGTTCGTCGGAGCGAAAACGCTCACCCTGCCCGAAAGTCCCGAGGAGGGGGTCGAGCCGATGACCCGACGGCTGGTGGAGATCGCAAAAGTCAAGCCGACACCGCCGAAATATCCCCGCCAATCGGCGAAAATCGCCAAGCAACCCTTATAAACCTATTAAGCCCCCGCTTTTCGGTTGAAAGCGGGGGCTTGTTTGTTTTCCCGACAACGGAATGTGACGGGCTTCTTCGTTTTCGCGTGGTATGGTGATGATGGAACACGCGTGAATGTTTCACGTGAAACATAGGAGGAAGAGGTATGTTACGTAAAAAGACGGGGTATGCGACGCGCGGACAGGTGTGGATGATCCCGACGTGGGATATTCTGCCCAACCCAAACCAGCCGCGCAAGGAGTTTGCGTTGGAAAAACTGGTGGAGCTTGCGCAGAGCATTAGCGAGAACGGGGTGCTGCAGCCGCTGACGGTGTCGATGGAGACAGGCAAGCCCGTGCTGATCGCGGGGGAGCGACGGTTGCGCGCCGCCCGCATCGCGGGGCTTAGAGAGGTGCCGTGCGTTGAGGTTGAGGCGGACGCGCGGCAGCGACGGGTGCTCGCGCTGGTGGAGAATTTGCAGCGGGAGGATATGAACTGCTTTGAGACTGCCGAGGGTATCCGCGAGCTGATGGACACCTATGAGCTGACCCAGTGTGAGGCGGCGCAGCAACTCGGGTATTCCCAGTCGGCGGTGGCGAACAAGCTGCGGCTGTTACGCCTGCCGCCCGAGGAGCGGCAGCTCCTGCTTGCGGCGGGGCTGACCGAACGCCACGCGCGGGCACTCTTACGCCTCGACGTGCGTGATCTGCGCCGCCACGCGCTCGAGCGGATGATCAAAGAGAAAATGACGGTTGCACAGACCGAGCGGCTCGTCGAGGATCTGCTCGCGGGTCGGGTGCGCCGTCGCCCTGCGAAACCCTTGGTGCGGGACGTGCGGGTGTTCTTTAACACCGTTAATCACGCGCTGGATATTATGCGGCGCGGCGGCATCGCCGCCGAGAGTCAGCGGCGGGACGAGGAGGAGTATATCGAATATATCGTGCGCATCCCGCGTAAAAAAGCGGAAAAGCCTACGGTGGTATCCGATGTGGCGGCGGCACGATAAATAATAAAGCAGCCCCGTGCGAAAGCACGGGGCTGCAGCAACCTTTCTTATTTTACGGTTGTCTGGGCTTTAAAGTCCTTGTTGGTCAGGCAGACGAAGGTCTTACCGGCCGAGACGGTTAGCGGGGTCGTGCCGTCCGCCTCGTAGTAGCGAAGACCGCCTGAGGTGATCTTCCATTTGATGGAGCGGCTGGTGCCGCCACTCGCGAGAATGCCGTCGCCCGACTGCATCGTAAAGTCGTAGCGCTTCGCATCGAGCGGATCGACAAAGCGGTTATCGTACATTACAATGACGTTGCTCACCTCGATCGTTCCGCCGGTGTAGGTGGTGTGCAAGGGGGAGGAGAGGGAGTTGCGGTGCTTTTGATACAGCCCGCTCTCGGCGTTGTAGGTGAACGCCATCTGATAGTTGCCCGAGATCTTGACGTCGACGGTGGTCGCAGGCAGGGTACCCGCCTTTTCGCCGAATTGATAGGGGCCGGTGTAGGTGGTAGCGGTGCTGTGCCCACGCTGCTTGATCTCGTTTAATACCTTGGCTTTGGTGAAAACCTTGCGGTTCCAGGAATAGTTCTGGCTGTTTTTGAGTATGGGACTGGTCTGTTCCGCGTTGCGCACGTCATCGACGCCAAGCTGCTGGATGGTGGCAAGGCCGGAGGTCGAGCCGCCGATGTGACAATAGATCATATCCATCGCGTACGCGAATTTTGCAAAATGCGGACGCGCGCTGCGCACCGGCCCGATCTCGTCGGGGATGCGGTCAATGGAGGAAAACACCGCCAGAATGCGGGGGATGCCGCCCTCGGTCTCGGACTCGAAGTAAAAATCCGCATCCTCGAGATTGAGCTGGATGTGGCGGCTGTCCTCGTCAGTAACGACGTAGCCGATGTAGCGATCGTTCTTGGTAAACAGATCGTATTTTCCCGTGAGGGTGTTGAGGTCGCCCTTCGGGGGCGGCGCGGTGGTCGTGGTGGTGGTCGTCGTCGGCGCGGAGGAGCTCAGCTCGGGGTCGGCGTTGTTGCCGCCGCAGGCGACGAGCGTCAGTAGCAGCACGGCGGTGAGCACCGCGGCGGTCAAACGGAATAAACGGGCGTTTTTCATACTATCCTACCTCATTTCACATCTCGTGCAGAGAACTTATCTGTTAGTATAGCACGCGGGGAGCGAAATTGCAACCGCTTGGCAGACTTTCCCTTTGTATATCTTGACAAAATTCGCGGAAAAGTGTAAACTTTCAAATGCGCGGCGATAGCCGTGCGGATATGCGCCCGTAGCTCAGTAGGATAGAGCGTTCGCCTCCTAAGCGAAAGGCCGTTGGTTCGATTCCAATCGGGCGTGCCAAAACCGTCTTGAAAAAGGCGGTTTTTGTTTTGCCAAAACGCGCATATACAGAGGGCGGGCTTTTTCTTGCCATTCACTCGTCTTTCTGTTATAATAGCGGCAATAAGAGAGAATTCATCAAACTGAGGGATGTTATGAAAAACACGGTGAAAAAACTACAACTGACTGCGCCGGCGGTCGGGTTCGGCGCGGTCACGGGCACGGTTACCGCGTTGGTCGTCGTGGTATATAAATGGTGTGCGAAACTCTCGATCACAGTTGCGGAACACGGGTATCATTGGCTGCGCGAGCATTGGTGGGCGGTACCGCTCGTCATAGGTGCGCTCGGCGGTGTGGCGCTGTTGCTCTCAAAGGTCTATCGCCGCGAGCCGAATCTGCGCGGCGGTGGTATCCCAACAGCTATCGGCATCTTGCGCGGACAGATTCCGTTTCGGTGGTTCGTGACGCTAATCGGGACATTCGGCTTGTCGCTGCTGTCCTTTCTCATCGGTGTGCCGCTCGGTAACGAGGGTCCCAGCGTGCAGATCGGCACCGCTGTCGGGCGGGGGAGTGTTTCGTTTTCTAAAAAGCACGCGGCGTGGGATCGCTATGCGATGACCGGCGGCGCGTGTGCGGGCTTTGCGGTGGCGACGGGCGCGCCGATCTCGGGAGTGCTGTTCGCGGTCGAAGAGGCGCACCGCCGCGTGTCGCCCACCATCTTTGTTGCCGCCTGCTCCTCGGTGCTGTGCGCGGGGCTGACGAATGCGGCGATCTCGCCGCTCGTCGGGGTGAGCACCGCGCTGTTCCCTGCGCTGTCACTCGTGACGCTGTCGGTGCGCGAGGCGTGGCTGCCGCTGGCGGTCGGCGCGGCGGTCGGGCTGTTTGCGGTGGCGTTTTTGCAGTATTATCGGCTGCTCAGCCGCTTTTTCCATAAGACGCTCGCGTCGGTCAAATCCGTGTGGAAGATCTGGTTTGTGCTTGCGGCGACGGTGGCGGTGGGGCTTTTCACCTTCTTGGGTGCTTCCACGGGCCACGAGCTGATCTTGTCGCTGCTCGGCGGCGGTACGGCGCTGTGGCTGCTTGCGGCACTGCTCGTGGTGCGCGTGAACCTGACCTTGTGCGCGAATGTCAACCATATCACAGGCGGCATCTTCCTGCCGCTGCTGGCGATCGGCGCACTGTTTTCGGCGCTGCTCGGCGAGGGCGCGGCGCTGCTGCCTGCCCTCGGACGGGAATATTATCTCGTCGTGCTGATGCTTGGTATCACCGCTTGTGTCGCGGGGATGATGCGCATGCCGCTCACCGCGATCGTATTCGCGGTTGAGGCGCTGTCGGGGTATCATAACATTCTTTACGTCATCCTCGCCGCGGCGACGGCGTTTATCATCACCGAGCTGTTCGGGGTGGAATCCATTAACGACCGTGTTCTGGAGCACCGCGTCGCGTCGCTGAACAAGAACGCCGCCCATCGGCTGATCGACACCAAGGTGAAGGTGCAGGCGGGCTCGTTCGCCGTCGGGCGAGCGGTGCGTGACATCTTCTGGCCGAACGGGCTGTTCGTGCTGTCTGTGCGCTCGGCGGGGGAGAAACGCGACAGCGGACTTCACGCGGGGGACGTTCTGCACGTGCGGTACACGACCGACGGCAGCGCCGCGGCGCGGGAGGCGCTCACGGCGGTGGTCGGCGAGCAGGAATATGAGGAAAAAGAGGCGGCCGACGAATAAGTCGGCCGCCTTTTCGGCAAATATCGGCATACGACTTGACAAAGTCCGTAAAGTATGGTATTTTCCTACTATAAATAGGAAGATAGAGGTGCTGGACATCATCAGTAACCGTCGAAGCCGCGTCACGCGGTCGCTCGGGGCGAGCGGACGGCGAAAGGGATGACAGCCGAGATGCGCGGCGTCCCGTCCGCGCGTCGGTGCTCGGTGAGAATACGCCGCGCACTGTCACGGATGTGGAGCGCTATCGAGTGTCGTTGTGAGACCGTCGGCGTTTTGCGCCATGCGGTCTTTTTGTTTAGTCAAGGGTCTAAAAAAGAAAAGGAGGATTTCCCCATGCGTAAAACAAATTGGAAACGATGGCTGCTGGCGGGACTGGTGTGCGCGTTGCTCACCTTCTCGATGACCTTCATCGCGCTCGGAGAGGGCGATGCGGCTGCGGCTGCCGAAACCACCTTTGTCGTGGATGAGACCGAGTACGATCTCACCGACGGCGACTCCGCCATGGAGTATGTAGGCGCCTATGCCGACAACATCAATGCCGACGCGAGCTTCCACGACCATCTGGACACCGCGCTCGCGAAGGTGCGCGAGTCCATCCCCGCCTATGCGTCCATCTGGGCGCTGCTGCCGCCGATCATCGCGATCGTGCTGGCGCTGATCACCAAAGAGGTGTATTCCTCGCTGTTCATCGGCATTCTCGCGGGCGGTGTGATCTATTCGAACTTTAACTTCGAGGGCACCGTCGTGCACACCTTTAGCGACGGCTTTATCGCCAGCGTTGCGGATGCGTATAACATCGGCATCCTGATCTTCCTCGTGCTGCTCGGCGCGCTGGTCGCGATGATGAACAAGGCGGGCGGCTCGCAGGCATTCGGTCGCTGGACTGCCAAGCACATCAAGTCCCGCGTGGGCGCTCAGCTGATGACCATTCTGCTCGGTGTGATGATCTTCATCGACGACTATTTCAACTGCCTCACCGTCGGCTCGGTGATGCGCCCCGTGACCGACAAGCACAACATCTCCCGTGCGAAGCTGTCCTACCTCATCGACGCGACCGCAGCACCCGTGTGCATCATCGCTCCGATCTCCTCGTGGGCGGCGGCTGTCGCAGGCTTCGCGAAGGGCTCGGGCGCGCAGGATGGTATGTCGCTGTTCATCAGCGCCATCCCCTTCAACTTCTACGCGCTGCTCACCATCGCGATGATGATCTTCCTCGCGGTGTCCAAGTTTGACTACGGTCCGATGAAGAAGCATGAGGACAACGCGAAGAACGGCGATCTGTTCACCACCGGCATCGAGGAGCAGGTTGAGCAGCTCACCGCCAACGAGCGCGGCCGCGTGTGCGACCTTGTCGTGCCGGTCATCGTGCTCATCATCACCTGCGTCATCGGTATGATCTATTCCGGCGGCTTATTCACCGTCGATTCCGGCGCGTATCTGGACTTCATCACCGCGTTCTCGCAGAGTGATGCGTCGGTTGGTCTGGTGTACGGCTCGTTCGCTGCGATCATCTTTGCGGTGATCTTCTACCTGTGCCGCCGCGTGCTCAGCTTCAAGTCGCTGATGGAATCCATCCCCGAGGGCTTCAAGGCGATGGTCCCCGCGATCCTGATCCTCTGCTGTGCGTGGACGCTTAAGACCATGACCGACAGCCTGGGCGCGAAGATCTTCATCTCTCAGCTCATCGAGGGCTCTGCCGCTTCGCTGCAGGCGTTCCTGCCCGCGATCATCTTCCTGATCGCCGTTGGTCTGTCCTTCGCGACGGGTACCTCTTGGGGTACGTTCGGTATCCTCATCCCGATCGTGCTCAGCGTGTTTGGCTCCGAGAGCGGTACCATCACCATCGTGGCGATCTCCGCGTGTATGGCGGGCGCCGTGTGCGGCGACCACTGCTCGCCCATCTCCGACACCACCATTATGGCGTCGGCGGGCGGTCAGTGTAACCACCTCAACCACGTATCCACCCAGTTGCCCTACGCGCTGACCGTCGCGGGCGTGTCCTTCGTCAGTTACATCATCGCGGGCTTTGTCCCCGTGTGGTACATCTCCCTGCCGATCTCCCTTGTGCTGATGCTCGCGACGCTGTTTATCCTGCGTGCGACCCTCGACAAAAAGCAGGCGGCGTAAACGCCCACATAGCATAAACAAAGCCACGGCATCCCAAACGGGGTGCCGTGGCTGTTTTTTGCGCTATTGTTTCACGTGAAACAAAAAATAATGGGTTTACAGCGCCGAAAAACTGTGTTAAACTGTATTTATTGATATTCCTTTTATAAATGAGGGTGTAAAATGGCAAAAATACTGGCTGTGGTAACACAAAAAGGCGGCGTGGGCAAGACCACGACCGCGGTGAATATCGCCTCGGTGATGGGGGAGATGGGCAAAAAGGTGCTGCTCGTCGATATCGACCCGCAGGGCAATGCGACCAGCGGTGTCGGACTGGACAAGCGTAAGGTGAAGCTGTCCACCTACGACCTGCTCGCGGGGGCGGACGGCATCGACGGCGCGGCGGTCAAGACCGCCTTCGCGGGGCTGTCGATCGTCCCGTCGAGTATGTCGCTCGCGGGCGCGGAGATCGAGATGGTGGATATGCCGCATCGCGAGAGCCGCCTTAAGGCCGCGCTCGCACCGTTTCGCGAGCAGTATGACTACATACTCATCGACTGCCCGCCTGCGCTGGGGCTGCTGACGCTCAACGCCCTCGTAGCGGCGGACACCGTGCTGCTGCCCGTTCAGCCCGAGTTTTACGCGCTGGAGGGCCTTTCGCAACTTATCGCCACCGTGCGGCAGGTCAAGCGCGTGTACAATCCCACCCTCGAGCTGGAGGGCGTGGTGTTTACGATGTACGACGGACGCACCAACCTCACCCAGCAGGTGGTCGCGGAAGTGAAGAAGTTCTTCCCCCGCAAGGTGTATGCGAACGTCATCCCGCGTAGCGTGCGCTTGGCGGAGGCGCCCGGCTTTGGTCGCCCCATCAACTACTACGACAAGGCGTCCAAGGGCGCGAAGGCGTACCGCGCGCTGACCGAGGAGATTTTAGAGAGGCAGATTTAAGGAGGGAACCGTTATGGCACTAAAAATTGGCGGTCTCGGCAAGGGACTGGATATGTTACTTTCGGAAAATTCGCTGGAGGACGGTGCGCGCACCGTGACGCTGCCCATTGAGGAGATCATCCCAAACCGCGACCAGCCGCGTAAGCAGTTTGACGACGAGGCGCTCGCGGATCTGTCCGCGTCGATCGCGCAGCACGGCGTGCTGCAGCCGCTGCTCGTGCGCCCTATGCCCGACGGCAGCTATCAGCTCGTCGCGGGCGAGCGCCGCTGGCGCGCATCGCGTATGGCGGGGCTGACGGAGGTGCCCGTCGTCGTGCGGGATATGAACGAGCAGGAGGCCGCGGAGCTCGCGCTCATCGAAAACCTGCAGCGCGAGGATTTAAACCCGATGGAAGAAGCACTCGGCTACCGCACGCTGATGGATACCTATGGAATGACGCAGGAGCAGGCGGCGCAGGTGGTCAACAAATCCCGCCCCGCGGTCGCGAACGCCCTGCGCCTGCTGCAGCTGCCGCAGGCGGTGATGGATCTGGTCGCGGCCGGCGACTTGTCCGCGGGTCACGCCCGTACGGTTCTTGCGTTTGAGAATGAGGGTGCTCGCATCGCCGCCGCGGAGGCCGCTGTTGCGAAGGGGTTGTCGGTGCGCGAGCTTGAGCGTATGGCGAAATCCGCCAAGCGCGAGCCGAAGGCGCCGAAAGCACCCGCCCACCGCGACAGCTTCTACGACGAGGTCGCGCTCGCACTGCGCGAGTCGCTTGGTCGTCAGGTGAAGGTCACCGTCGGCGCGAAGGGCGGCACCCTGCAGATCGAGTTCTTCGATGAGGACGATCTCAAAGCCCTCGCGAACAAACTGAGCGAAGAATAATTACATGCGGTATATTCTGTCGTAAATTATACAAAGAGGTTATATTATGGCAAAGGTTCCCGAACAATATACGATGCCGATCGAGGTAGCGAGCTACGATGTCGGGCCGGACAACCGCTTGCGGCTGTCCGGCGTCCTGCGTTATCAGCAGGAGGCGGGCGAGCGACACCTGATTCCCGCGGAGATGGGCTGGAACGCGCTCATCGAGCGTGGTATCGCGTTTGTCGCCTCGCGCTGGCACGTGCATATCCTGCGCCTGCCCGAAATGAACGAACGGGTGACACTCACCACCTGGCACCGCGAGCATCGCGGTGCGCGCTTTCTGCGCTGCTATGAGTGGCGGGACGCGCAGGGCGAATTACTGTTGTGCGGCGTGATGCAGTTTGCGCTGGTGTCGACGGTCGATCATCACCTGCTGCGTGGGGATGAGTTCGACCCCGAGGGGACGTTGCCGTCTTGCGCGCAGAGCGTGGACTGCGCCGATCCCGCGCGATACAAGCTCCCTCAGTTGACTGCGGTGCGAGAATATCCCGTCGGCTGGTCGGACACCGACATCAACACCCATATGAATAACACCCGCTACGCCGATCTCGCGTGCGACGCGCTCGCGGACAAGCTCGCGGGGCACCGCATCGTTGACGTGCAGATGCACTTTGCTGGGGAGACCCGCCTCGGCGACACCGTGACGCTGTCGATCGGCGAGGCGGATGCCGCCTACGTGCAGGGGAGCACCCCGCGTGGTGCGGCGTTTTCCGCCCGCGTCGAGCTGGTGAGCGACGATGGAATTTGACGAGGCACTCGCGCTTGTGCGCGAGGGTGGGGTTCGCCCCGGCGGCATCGGCATCCTCAGCGAAAAGACGCTGCACGCGACGCTCAAGCTGTGGCTGGACGATGATCCCGCGCACCACGAGGTGCCGCTGCCGCAGGGCAGCGTCGCGGATATCTTCGACGGCGAGCGGGTGACCGAGATTCAGACCGCCAATTTTTCCGGCTTTCGCAAAAAGCTCGAGAAACTGCTTGACGCCTACCCCGTCACGGTGGTACACCCGCTCGTGCGGGTGAAATGGGTGAGCTGGATCGACCCCGAAACGGGGGAGATCGAAAAGCCCCGCCGCTCGGGACGCCGCGGAAGCTTCACCGACGCGGGCAAACAGCTTATTTACGTTTTGCCGCTGCTCGGGCATCGCAATCTCACGATAAAGCTTGTGATGCTTGACGTGGAGGAGCAACGCCTGCTCGATGGGTGGGGCAACGGCGGCAAGCGCGGTTCTCACCGCGCGGAGCGTCTGCCGCTCGCGCTCGGCGAGACGGTCACGCTGAAAGACTTCACCGATTACGCGGCATTATTGCCGTCCGACCTGCCGATGCCGTTTACCGCGGCCGAGTTCGGCAAGGCTGCCCGCCTGCAGGGGAGAAACCTGCAGGGCACACTTAAGATACTGCTGTCCGTTGGCGTTCTTCGCCGTGAAAAAGATGGGCAGAAATATCAATATTATCGCGTGTAATTCACGCCGTCAGTTCGAAACCATCCTGACGTAAAAGAAAACTAAGGAGAGATACAACATGAAAAACGCAAACACCATCCGCACACTCACCACCGCCGCGTTGATCGCCGCGATGTACACGGTGCTTACCGTGTGTTTGGCGCCGCTGTCCTACGGGCTGGTGCAATGCCGCCTGTCGGAGGCATTGACCATCCTCGCGGCGTTCACCCCCGCGGCGATTCCCGGGCTGACCGTCGGGTGTGTGGTGTCCAATCTGATCGGGCTGAGCAACGGCGCCAACATCGTGGGCGCGCTGGACGTGCTGCTCGGTCCGCTCGCGACGGGTATCGCGGCGTGGCTGACGTGGCTGATGCGTGATCGCCGCGTCGGCGGTCTGCCGCTGTGGTCGACCCTGCCGCCCGTGGTGCTCAACGCGCTTATCGTCGGCTCGGAACTCGCATTTGTGGCGCCGCAGTTTACCGTCGAGGTGTGGTTCATTCAAATGGGCCTCGTCGCGGCGGGACAGCTCGTCGCCTGTGTCGGCGGTGGCTTGCTGGTCGCTCGCGGCCTGCAGGTCAGCGGACTGGATAAACGGCTATAATCTGATTACTGTCTGTATAATTCATACTAAATTATACAAAAGAGGTAGCATATGAACGCTTTTTGGAAACATTATGGGCGGGTCGCTCTGCTGATGGCGGGGATACTCGCGCTGTCGGTGGTTATCACCGCGTTCACGGGGACGGTGGGTCTGCCGCGCCGCGGACAGACGGTGGTTACCACCACCTACCCGCTGTACGTTGCGGTGCAGTCGATCCTCGGCGACAGCGACGGCGTCGCGGTGGAGAATCTCACCGGCTCGGCGGCGGGTTGTCTGCACGACTATCAGTTGTCGCCCGCCAACCGCATTACGCTGGAGAACGCATCGCTGGTGGTGCTCAGCGGCGGCGGTGCGGAGAGCTTTCTCGAGGATACGCTCGCGGCACTGCCCGATCTGCCGACGGTGGATACCTCGGCGGGGGTGGAACTGCTTGAGAGCTGTCACGACCACGAGCATCCCCACGGCGGCGAGACGGCCGACGGGGAGCACGCCCATGCGGTGAACGAGCATCTGTGGGTGAGTCCCACCCGCTATGCCGCGCAGGTGGCGGCGGTGGTGAAGGCACTGTGTGCGCTCGATCCCGACAACGCCGCCGACTACACCGCGAACGGCGAAAACTACCGTCAGCGGGTGCTGGCGGTCGGCGCGCGTCTGCGCGCCGCGGCGGATAAACTGCCGAGCAAGACCTGCATCATCTTTCACGATTCGCTCGCGTATCTCGCGGATGAGTTAGGGCTGACGGTCGCCGCGTCTCTGCATGTCGGGGAGGAGTCGGGGTTATCCGCCGCCGACCTCGCCGCTGCACAGCGAGCGGCGCAGGACAACCCGAACGTTCTGCTTCTGTACGACAGCCAGTATACCATCCGCTATCCCGCGATCGACGCGCTCGTGCCCGCCGCCCACGTGTTGACGGTGGATACCGCCGTCGTCGGGCACGGAAATGCGTGCGATTGGCTGGATGCGATGGCGGCTAATGCCAAACTAATTGAAAACATCACGGAGGGAGCACTATGAGCGGCTGCGGTCTGCACTGCCTGAAGATCAACAACATCACCGTGCGGGTCGGCGACACCGAGCCCGTGCACGACGTGAGCCTGCACGCGCATTGTGGCGAGATTACCGCGATCATCGGGCGTAACGGTGCGGGCAAGAGCACGCTCTTCAAGGCGATCCTCGGGGAGCTACCTCATAAGGGAGAGGTCATCTTCACGGGTCACGGCGGCACGCCGACCAAGGTACGCCCGCGCATCGGCTACGTTCCGCAGAGTCTTAACATCGATGACGGCTCGCCCGCGACGGTGCTGGACATGGCGTTGACCTATTCCTCCCGACGTCCCGTGTTTCTGCCTGTGCCGAAACGTCTGCGCCGCGAAATCGAGGCGCATTTTGCTCGCTTCTCGGCGGACGGCTTGTTGGATAAGCCCGTCGGGCGGCTGTCGGGCGGCGAGCTGCAGCGGGTGCTGCTCGCGCTCGCGACACGTCCGCATCCCGATATGCTGCTGCTCGATGAGCCGGTGTCGGGCGTGGACCGCGCGGGACTCGACGAGTTCTACGCGCTGCTAGAGCAACTTAGGCAGGACGATATGGTCATCCTGCTCATCTCGCACGATCTCGGATACGTTCGCCGCCATGCTGATCGCGTGGTGCTGCTTGATCGCGCGGTCCTCGCCTCGGGTGCGCCTGAGGCGGTGTTTGCCTCGTCCGCCTTCCGCCAGGCTTTTCCGACGGGAGGTGAGGGCTGATGGAGATGTTGTTCTCGTGGTGGCAGTACGATTTTATGCGCACCGCGCTGTGGGCGATTCTGCTGCTCGTGCCGCTGCTCGCCACCCTCGGCACCCTCGTGGTGAATAACGGGATGTCCTTCTTCTCCGACGCCCTCGGACACTCCGCGCTAACGGGCGTTGCGCTCGGCGTTCTGCTCGGGGTGAGCGATCAGTCGATCGTGATGGTCGCGTTCGCGGTGGTGTTTGCACTGCTGATGAACCGCATCCGCCATTCCCATATCGCGTCTACCGACACCGTCATTGGCGTGTTCTCCGCCGTTGGTGTCGCGCTGGGCCTCGCGCTGCTTTCCCGCGGCGGCAACTTCGCGGGCTATCAGAGCCTGCTCATCGGCGACATCCTCAGCATCACCTCGCGCGAGTTATGGGTGCTGGGTGGCGCGCTGATCGTTACGGTGGTGGTGTGGCTTTGCTGCTTTAACGGTTTCCACGCGGTGAGCATCAGTCCTGCGGTCGCCCGCAGCAAGGGCGTGCGCGTCGGTCTGCTTGACAACCTGTTTGTCGTGCTGGTCGCGGTGGTGGTGATGCTCGCCATCCGCTGGGTGGGCTTGCTGCTCATCAACGCGATGCTCATCCTGCCCGCCGCCGCGGCGCGCAATGTTTCGCGCAGTATGCGCAGCTATCACTTGTTATCGCTGGTCTTTGGCTTGTTCGCGGGCGTGCTGGGGCTTTTGCTGTCCTATTATAATGCGGTCGCCACAGGTCCGATGATTATTCTGGTACAGGCGGCGCTGTTCTTCGGCACGTTTGCGATGCGAAAGAAATAAAAGCATAAAGAGATCCCCTCGTAGCCGAGGGGATCTCTTTATGTATAATACATTTACATATATACCGCTCGTTTACTCTGCAATATCCTTAATATAGCAGCGACGGCGCTTGTGCTGTTCCTTGTCGAACAGCTTCCACTGGGCGAGTATCTTCTCGTTGGTCTCCAGCATCGGGCCGGTTTCCGCATAGCGGATGCCCATCTTGCGCGCGCCCTTCATCATCTCGTCGAGGATGATGGCGTTGAGCCCCGCACCTTGCAGATCGGGGCGTACTGCGATGAGGAACAGATCAACGGTATCGTTTTTCATCAGCGCGCGGAGCACGCTGATCCACCCGAAGGGAAGGAATCGACCGCGCGATTTTTGCATTGCCGCCGCCATTGAGGGGGCGCACACGCCGAGCGCGACCAGCTCGCCTTGCTCATCCTTGACAAAGCAGGTGGTCTTGGGGGAGAGCAGCGGCAGGAATTTGCCCGAATACTTCTTCACCTGTCGGTCAGATAGCTCAACCGCGCTGTACAGCGGCGCGTACGCCTTGTTGACCAGCTCAAACGCCTTGGGAACGATCGGGATGTAGTCGAGGTGAGTGCGCACCTTGATGACCTCGAGCTTGTGACGGCGCTTAACGTGCTCGGCGATGCGATGTAGCTTCTTCGCAATATCGCTGTCGGGTGCGGGCGCATGCAATTTGTACTCGATCCAGTCGGTGTCCTTGCGGTAGCCGAGACGCGCGAGGTGATCGTTGTAGTAGGGATGGTTGTAGTAGGTGATGAACATGCTGCGGCGGTCGAAGCCGTCGACGAGCATCCCCTCGCGGTCCATATCGCACCAGCCGAGCGGGCCGTGCACCTGCGTGCAGCCCTTTTCGGCCGCCCACGCCTCCACCGTCGCGAACAGCGCGTCGGACACGGCGGGGTCGTCGATAAAGTCCACCTGTGTGAAGCGCATACGGTTGGTGTCCCAGGTGGCGTTGGATTTGTGGCTGAGGATGGCACCGATGCGTCCGACGATCTCGCCGTCGCGCTCCGCGATCCAGCAGCGGGACTCGCAATATTCAAAGGCGGGATTTTTCTTCGGGTCCCAGTCTTCGAGGTCGTCCCCGTACATTGCGGGAACAAAATAGGGGGAATCCTTGTATAACTGATTGGGGTAGTCGACGAAACGGCGCAGATCGCGCTTGGTGGTCACCTCGCGCACGGTCACGGTCGCCGTCGTCGGGCGGGTCGCTTGTGCTGTAGGCATAGTTTACACTCCCTCTCTATGATCGCCTTAGTGGCCGCAAAGACAATCAACAAGGAGTATTTTACTCTTTTTTCGTTGATTTGTCAATGTTTCGTGGAGCGTCCATCGCGGTAAAGCCGCTGCCGAGCACCTCGTCGGCGGTGAGCAGCAGGATAAAGGCGTCGGGATCGGTGGCGGAAATGATCTGTTTGAGTGTGTAGAGCTCGGTGCGGCGCACGGCACAGAGAAGGACCTGCTGCGGCGTGCCCGTAAACCCGCCGTTCGCGGTGAGCAGGGTGACGCCGCGCGACAGCTCGTCGAGGATGCGGCGGGTGATCGTGGCGTGGTGACGGCTGATGATGAGCACGGTTTTTCCCCGCCGCCCGCCGTAGACGAGGCGGTCGGTAAGCAGGCTTGCAACGTAGACGAGGATAATGGCGTAGAGCGGGCTTTCCATTTGGCGGTAGACGAGCGCCGACAGAGCGATCACCCCGCCGTCGAGCAGCAGGATGAGCTTGCCGATCGGGATGTGCGGCCAGCGCCGCTCGAGCAGCCGCGCGACCACCTCGGCGCCGCCCGTTGTCGCGCCGCGCGAGAGGATGAGCCCAAGCCCCAACCCCGTCAGCACACCGCCGAACACCGCCGCGAGCAGGCGGTCCCCCGAAAAGGGCGGCGCGTACCGTGCAATGGTGTCCATCACGAGCGAGGAGAGCGCTAGCCCGAGTAGAGTGCGGGCGGCGAACCCTCGCCCGAGCCGCCACCACGCGATGAGGATGAGAGGGATATTCACCGCGACGGTGAGCGCACCGATCGGCACATCCCACAGGTAATTGGCGAGGGTAGCGAGTCCTGTCACGCCGCCGGGGGCGATGTCGTTCGGCGCGGAGAACAGCGACACCGATAGACCAAAGCATCCACTGCCCGCTGCAATAATTACCACGTCCGCCGCCGCGCGGCGCAAAAGCTTTGTCGGTTTCATGGACACACTCCTTTTTTACAGTGTGCCCGAACGCGGTGAAAAAATCCGCAAAAAACGCGCCCTCTCAGCGAGAGGGCGCGTTTGCGTAAAAGCGTTATTTTCCGATAAAGCCGTCGAGCTTGTTGACGAGGGTGGCGTTGCGGGTGGCGGAGATGTTGTTGAGCACCAGTACGTCCTGCACGCCGTTGTTCTTCACAAAGGCGGTGAAATCCTCGGAGAAATAGCGGAAATCGAGCACGTACACCTTGTGATAGATGGTGGAGAGGTAGGGGGCGAGGGCGTTTCCGTAGGATTCCTTGATCAGCACGACCGACGAGCCGTCGGTGATATCCTCGTTGGTGATGCAGGAGTAGGCATTATCGCCGCCGATGAAGGTGCTGTATTTGTAGCGGGGGTTCCAGCCCGTGACGTCGGTGATGACGGGATACGCGGCGGCCGAGGCAACGGTCTTGCCGCGCACCATCGAGATGTTCCCCTGCGGCTTGTAGGCGTAGACGGTGTCGCCGCCCAGCTTTAGTCCCGCGTTTTGCGTCTGTGAGTAGAACGAGCCGAGGAAGCCGCCGAACGCCAGCTCCTCAAAGTCGGCGAGCGGGGGCGGGGTCTTACCCGTGAGCCGCGCGAATTCCGCAAAGGCGTAGTACGCGCCGCGCGCCGTCCAGTGGTGGTCGGTGTGGAAATAGAGGTATTCGTTTCGGTGGGCAAGCAGAGCGTCGCGCACCTCGACGGGGGTTACCTTGTCCGACAGCGAGCCGACCATATACGCGATCGCCTTGCTCTGATCGGAGGAGTTGGTGGGACGGGCATCGGGTTCGAGCATCACGTCGATGGAGGTCGGCACGATCATTGAGTAGACGTTCGCGCCCTCGAGCTTGGCGCCCGCGCGGTTGAGGATGCCGATATACTGATCGGCGGTCGAGCGCACGAAGTTATAGTACTCATACGCGGTATCGCCCTTGACGATGATCGCGCCGAGGCTCTGGTTCTGTTGCAGCACGGCGGGGTCGACGGTGGTGGTCGTGGTCTCGCCGCTTGCCGTCCCGCTTGTGGTGGTCGTGACGGTGGTCGTGGTCGTGGTGGTGACGGTCGTGGTGGTGACGGTCGTGGTGGTGGTCGAGGTCGGGCGGGTCGGTGCGTCGGGGATCTCGTCACCCTCCTGCACCGTGCCGTGGATGGTTTCGCCCTGCAGTCCGAAGCAGCCGCGAATACCGCTGCTCATCTGCACGAAGGTCTCGCGGGCGGGAAAGGTGTCGGAAAACCACAGTGAGATATCGTCAAAATAGCTGCCGCTTGCGAGTGCCTCCCACGAGAAAGCGGGGAACTTCGCAAGATCTCGCTGCTCGAAGGCTGATTCGGTCGGACGCAGCGGGATGATCCATACGATCACCGCCGCGATGGCAACCAGCGCCACCGACACGAGCACCCGCGCCGGGTGCAGCCACGCGGTGCGGGGGCGTTTTTTGGTCTCTGCGAGCAGAGTGGAAGAGATTTTCATCGTGTTGCACCCCTTTCATCAGAATTGGAAATACAAGAACGGGTTGTAGCTGTTGCCGACGAGCATCACGGTGGACACAAACAGCAGCACAAGCGGCCATACGAGTTGCGCGACCGAATAGGACACCGCCGCGACGCGATTACGCTTGCCGAGCTGTGCCCAGCCGCGGCTGAGTATGGCGAATAGCGGGGTAGTGCACACCATTGCCACGGGTAGGAAGAAGGCGTGGTTTTTGATGAGGGTGGCCGCTTCAAAGCTCGACCAACCGCCGTTGCCTGCGCCGAACATCCCGCGCAAAACGGCGCCGATAACCTCCATATCCTGGAAGCGGAACAGCACCCAGCCGAAATACACCACAATGAGCGCGTACAGCATGCCGACGGCGGGCACTTTTTTCAGCGCCTTGCCGAGGACGAGGGTTTCCGCCGCGAGGAACACGAAGAACCACAGCCCCCACAGCACGAAATTCCAGCTCGCGCCGTGCCAGAGACCCGTCAGCGCCCACACGACCAGCATGTTGAGCAGCGTGCGCCCCGTCGAGCAGCGGCTGCCGCCGAGCGGTATGTACACGTAGTCGCGGAAGAAGGTGGACAGCGACATGTGCCACCGCCGCCAGAATTCTTTGATCGAGCGGGCAATGTAGGGGTAGTTAAAGTTCTCGAGATAATGGAAGCCGACCATCCGTCCCATACCGATGGCCATATCGGAATAGGCGGAGAAGTCGAAATAGATCTGCAGCATATACGCAAGCATACTCACCCACAGCGCGGCCGCGGGTGCCGCCTCGACCGAGGCGAGGGTGATGCTGCCGTCACCGCCCGCGATGAGGGTGTCGGCGAGGTTGCCGCAGGTGTTGGCGATGATGACCTTCTTACCGAGGCCGACGCAGAAGCGGCGCACGCCCTCGCTGACATCCGCCCAGTCAACGCGGCGTGCGGTCAGCTCATTCTCCACATCGGCGTAGCGCACGATGGGTCCCGCGATGCACTGGTGGAACAGCGACGCGTACAGCAGTATCGTGGTAAACTTCCGCTGGGCGAGCACCTCGCCGCGGTAGACATCGATGACATAGGTGAGCAGCTGGAAGGTGTAGAAGGAGATGCCGATGGGCAGCGCGATCGCGGTGATGGGGGAATCCGCGCCGAAGATGGCGGCGATGTTGTCCGCCGCGAAGTTCAAGTATTTGAATACCCCGAGGATGCCGAGGTTGACCACGCAGGCGAGGACGAGCCACAGCTTGCGGTGTCCTTTGGGCATCTGCAGGGCGAACAGCCAGTCAAAGAACGCCATTCCGATGAGCAGCAGCATATAGACGGGCTCGCCCCACGCATAGAAGATGAGCGAGAAGATCAGCAGGATGATATTGCGCGCGGAGATCGTCCGCGCCAGCGCATACAGCACCATACACAGCGGGAAGAACGCATACAGGAAAAACAAACTGGAAAATACCATTCCTCTTTCACCTCATAACAAACGATACAAGACCATTGTACACCTTGTCGAAAAAGAGCGCAAGGGGAGAAGTGTATCTTTTTGTATAATTCGTGCAAAAAACCCCGACCGTGAACGATCGGGGTTTTCAACGGGTGTTTTATTCTTCCACGCACAGCGCAAACAGCTCGCGCACGCGGTCGATTTGGTCGGAGAGATACAGGTAGCCGAACAAGGCTTCCAGCCCCGTGGCGTTGTGGTAGTCCGCGCCCGAGCGGGCGGTGTGGGCGTTACGCCCGCGCTTGAATACCGCCTGCTCCTGTTCGGTAAGAACGGGAAGGATACGCTTAATGGCGGCGGCTTGCGCTTCGGCGCGCACCTCGCGCACCGCTAAGCGGTGCAGGTCATTTACGGGACGATTCGCCTGCGACAGCAGTCGCTCGCGCACCATCAGACTGTATATGCCGTCGCCGACAAACGCCAGCGCGAGCGGGCTTAAGGTGTGGACGTCCACGTCCATTGGATATAAACGGTCCATAAGGTCACCCCTTAATTCACGAACTCAAACTCAAGATCGTAGATGCTGACGGTGTCGCCCTCCTGCACGCCAGCCTCACGCAGGGCGTCGATGACGCCCGTGCCCTGTAGCAGACGCTCGAAGTATTGCAGCCCCTCGTCGTCGGCGAAGTTGATGCCGCGCAGGATGTTCAGCAGCCACTGGGCCTCGACGAAGAACACGCCGTCGCGGTTCTGGATGTTGACACCGCGGTTTTCGATCGTGTCGACGTCGGGGAGCACCTCCGCCTCCGCCTCAAAGCGGCGGATGGGGGGCAGCTTTCCGAGCTCGATGCCGAGATGGCGAATAAGCTCGTCGGTGCCGTGGGCGATGGGCGCCATCAGCGGGAAATAGGCGTAGCCGCGCTCCTTCATCGCCGCCTCGAACGCGGCCAACTGCTCGTCGGATGCGAGGTCGCACTTGTTACCTGCGACGATCATCGGTCGGCCGGCAAGCTCTGGGTTAAACTTCTCCAGTTCCTCGTTGATGGTGTCGAAGTCGGCGAGTGGGTCGCGCCCCTCGCTGCCCGCCACGTCCACGATGTGCACCAGCATCCGGCAGCGCTCAACGTGACGCAAGAATTCGTGTCCGAGTCCGACACCCTCGCTCGCGCCCTCAATGACGCCGGGGATGTCTGCCATCACAAACGCCGCGCCGATCGGCGGGCGCACCACGCCGAGCACGGGGGTGATGGTGGTAAAGTGGTAGTTGGCGATCTCGGGCTTTGCCTCGCTGACGACCGAGATGAGGGTGGACTTGCCCACGTTCGGGAAGCCGACCAATCCCACGTCCGCGAGGAGCTTGAGCTCCAGACGGATCTCTTTCTGCTCACCGGGGATGCCGGGCTTGGAAAAGCGGGGCACCTGACGGGTGGCGGTGGCGAAATGGCGGTTACCCCAGCCGCCGCGACCGCCGCGCGCCGCGACGAAGGGCTCGTCTGACGAGATGTCCGCCATCAGGCGGCCCGTTTCGTTATCGTACACCAGCGTGCCGCGCGGCACCTTGATGACACAGTCCTCGCCGTTGCGACCGGAACAGCGGTTGGTGCCGCCGTTCTCGCCGTGGGTGGCGGCGTATTTACGCATATAGCGGAAGTCGGACAGGGTGTTTATCCCGTCGTCCGCGACGAACAGGACACTGCCGCCCTTACCGCCGTCGCCGCCGTCGGGACCGCCCGCCGCGACGAATTTCTCGCGATGGAACGCGACCGCGCCATCGCCGCCGTTGCCGGCCTTGATTTTAATAATAGCTTTATCGACAAACATCGAAATTTCCCCCTTTCGAGGATAATGACACGAAAAAATCCCCGCCGTGGAACACAGCGGGGATCTTCGCATTACTGCTTCTCGTAAACGCTGACGCGCTTGCGATCCTTGCCCATGCGCTCGAAGCGCACCACACCGTCCGCCAGAGCGAACAGGGTGTCATCGGAACCGATGCCCACGTTCGTGCCGGGGTGGATGTGGGTGCCACGCTGACGAACCAGGATGTTGCCGGCCAGAACGAACTGACCGTCGGCACGCTTCACGCCGAGGCGCTTGGACTCGGAATCACGGCCGTTCTTGGTGGAGCCAACGCCCTTCTTGTGGGCGAACAGCTGGATGTTCAGTTTCAACATAGGAATTACACCTCCGTATTCATTAGGTGTACCCGCTTGGGGTACTGTTCTTCGAGTGCCTGCAGATGAAGTCGAAAGCCGCCCAGAATGCTCTGGCAATCATCGACACGGTCGGTGACGGAGATATCCATCCGTCCGTCGTCCACGGTGATATCCGCGGAGGCACAGAGGATGTCGGTGATGGTGTTGGCGGTCATGTAGGCGGCGGAAGAAACCGCGGCGCACACAATGTCCTGCCCCATCTCACCGCCGGCGTGACCGGTGATGCGAAAGCCGCACAGCTTTCCGTGTGCTGCTTTGAAGCTTACCCGAATCATAATCAGGCGTTGATGGTGTCGATCTGCACCTTGGTGTAGGGCTGACGGTGGCCGAGCTTGCGGGCGCAACCCTTCTTGGGCTTGTAGGTAAAGACCGTGATCTTCTTACCCTTGCCGTTTTTCAGCACGTGAGCGGTGACAGAGGCACCCTCAACATAGGGAGCGCCGACCTTCAGCGCGGCATCATCGTGCAGGGCGATCACCTTGTCGAAGGTGACGGAGGCTTCTTCGGCAGCGTCCAGCTTCTCAATGTACAGAGTGTCACCATTCTGCACCTTGTACTGCTTGCCGCCGGTTTCGATAATAGCGTACATAGGCGTACCAACCTTTTCTTTAGACTCGCTGTTTGCGGGCGGACACAGGGTCACTTGTCGCGGAAAAACCGCGCCCGAGACATGCGGCATCGGCCATTATAGCACGGATATCATTCCTTGTCAACACTTTTTTGCGATTTTACGCGCATGGAAAAAAATGATTGACAAATGCGCGTATTTTGCATAATATGGATGCAGAGGGATGCGAAACGCACCCTCGCTAAACTACGTTTCGCCGCTGTCCCGGCGGGCGAAATTGCGGAAGGATGAATGGGTTCTATGGTATTAGAAAAGATCAAAGAGATTTTGAGTGCGCAGTTTGAGGTTGAGGCCGATACCATCACGGCGGAGACCGACATCGTGGACGATCTGGGTGCGGATTCTCTGGACCTGGTGGATATGCTGATGTCCCTCGAGGACGAATTTAACATCGGCGAGGTGCCGGACGAGATGATCGAGAAGATCCGCACCGTCGGCCAGCTGGTGACCTACATCGAGGAGAATATGTAATTTCTCGAACACGCACAAGGGGCAGAGGGGACTCTGCCCCTTTTTGTTCACATCGAAAGGCGGTGACGGTATGGCGGTTTCGGTTTTGCCGATGACGGTGGCGCATATTGCGGCGATCGCGGCGCTTGAGGAGCAGTGCTTTTCGACCCCGTGGTCGGCGGCGGCGCTGACCGAAGAACTGGATAACCCCCACGCGGTGTTTTTGGCTGCCGCGGACGGCGAGCGGGTGCTCGGCTACGCGGGGATGCACCACGTCGGCGACGAGGGCTATATCGACAACGTCGCGGTTGCGCCCGAGGCGCGCCGACGGGGGGTCGCCCGTCGATTGATGGCGGAGCTGGAAGCCTACGGGCGGGAACACGCGCTCTATCGCCTGACCTTAGAGGTACGCGCATCCAACGCCGCCGCGATCGCGCTGTATGCGGGCGCGGGGTACGTGTGTGACGGTGTGCGCCCGAATTTTTACCGCAAGCCGACCGAGGACGCCGCGATTTATTCGCTGTATTTGTGATTTGGAAGTGATTTTCTGTGTTGATATTAGGAATTGAATCTTCGTGTGATGAGACCGCGGCTTCCGTCGTTGAAGACGGACGGCGGGTGTTGTCGAACGTCGTCGCCTCGCAGGTCGAAGAGCACCGTCTGTACGGCGGTGTTGTGCCGGAGATCGCGGGCCGCCGCCACGCGGAGGCGATCAGCGGCGTCGTGCGCCGCGCACTGGAGGAGGCGGGGGTGACCCTTGCGGATGTTGACGGCATCGCCGTCACCTACGCGCCGGGGCTCATTGGTGCGCTGCTCGTCGGCGTAAGCTTCGCCAAAGGGCTTGCGTTGTCGACGGATAAGCCGCTTATCCCCGTGCATCATCTGCGCTCGCACATCGCGTCGAACTATCTCGCTTACCCCGATCTTAAGCCGCCGTTTTTGTGTCTGGTGGTGTCGGGCGGGCACAGCCATATCGTGAAGGTGGACAGCTACACGCATTTCGAGGTTGTCGGGCGCACCCGCGACGATGCCGCAGGCGAGTGCTACGACAAGGCCGCCCGCGCGATGGGGATGCCGTACCCCGGCGGTGTGGCGCTGGATCGTCTTGCCGAAGAGGGAGATCCCCACGCGTTTACTTTGCCGCGCCCCCGTGTGGAAGGCAGCCGCTACGATTTCAGCTTCTCGGGGCTGAAAACGGCGGTGCTTAACCGCTTGCACAACGCCGCGCAAAAGGGCGAGGAAGTCAACAAAGCCGATCTGTGCGCGTCGTTCCGTCGTACCGTGACCGAGATGTTGGTGGAGAACACGATGCTCGCCGCCGAGGATCTCGGCGCGCACACCATTGTGCTCGCGGGCGGCGTCGCCGCCAACGCGGGGCTTCGCCGCGGGATGCAGGCCGCTTGCGCCGAGCGCGGGTACGAGCTGTATCTGCCGCCCTTGTCGCTGTGCGGGGACAACGGCGCGATGGTCGCGGCGCAGGGGTATTACGAGCTGCTCGCGGGCAACACCGCGGGTGCGGACCTCAACGCCGTCGCGAGTTTACCCATCACGGCGGATAATCGATGAAAATAAAAAGGAACGCTCACCCGAGCGTTCCTTTTTTACTTTTCTTCGGTTTCGAGATTATCCAGCGCATATTTACAGCATTGCAATACCAACAAGTTAAAAGAAATACCGTTTTCCGCAGATAATGTGTTTAACTTTTCAAACAGAGGTTCGGTAAAACGCACGGTACGGGAGATGGTCGCGTTCTTTAGTTCTTTTTCAATCTTAAACATAGTATCAACTCCTACATTGATACTATACCCAAAAAGCGGTTTTAATTATATAACCAAAAGTGGTTGCATTTGTGGTTGCGTTGTGTTAAACTGTGTTGGGGTGATGGTGTGATTTCCTGTGAAAATATTTTCTGTATTTATGAAGAAAAGGGACAATGCGTTTTGCGTGAGCCGTCATTGGATTTTCAAGGTGGGTGCAGGGAATGTATTTATGTAGATGTGCCGAACGAGATATTACAACCCCTCAAACAAACAATGCGAGAAAAACTGCATCGCGCAGACGAATGAAAAAGGAACGCTCACCCGAGCGTTCCTTTTTTGTATACCAAAATCGGGTTTGTAGGGGCGCATCACGATGCGCCCGTCAAGGTTTTGCGCAAAACTCATCGGGCGGATGTGGGCATCCGCCCCTACGGCGTAATTCGAATATGCATTGTAGGGGACGGCGTTTACGACGTCCCGTAACGGATGGTGCAAATTATGCGGGCGGATATGGAATCCGCCCCTACGATGTGATTCGAATACGCATTGTAGGGGACGATGCCCACATCGTCCCGATTTGCACAAACTTTGGCGGGCGGGGAGACCCCGCCCCTACGATCCTATTGTCGTTTATGCGATGTAGGGGACGGGTTTCCCGTCCCGTGCTTGATTACAGCGTTTCCTTGTGGAAACCATCCGGCCACAGGGTGAGCAGATGGTCAAATCCTGCTTTTTTAATCAGCTCCACCGCGAGCGGGAAGGCGCAGTCAATGGTGTCCGCCGCGTGGGTATCCGCACCGAGGATGACCTCGCCGCCCATCTCGCGCAGTCCCCGCAGCAGAAAATCGGCGGGGTAGGGGCGCTCGCGCCATTTGCGGGAGATGGCGCCTGTGTTCACCTCGACGACGGGGCAGACCTTGACCACCTTTTCGAGCGCGTCGAGCGCGATCTTTTGGTATTCGGGGTCGTCCTCGTCCATCAGGCTAAACTTCGTGATGACGTCGAAATGCCCGACGATGGTGGGCTTGCAGCGGTTGATGTGCTTGACGACGGTGTCGAAATAATCCTGCGCAAAGGCGAGCTTGTCACCGCCGAACTCGTTGTTGATGCAATCGAGCTGAATATCCCGCGCGTGGTCGACGGCGTACACCTTATAATTGTACATCAGATAGTGCACCGAGCCGAGATAGTAGTCAAGCTCTTTGGCGAACGCCATATCCGAGTCGTAGTCGAGCTCCAACCCGCGCATAATGGTGATCTGATCGGCGTATTTCTCTTTCACGCGGTTGAGTTCCGCGAGATAGGCGGGGTATTGCTCCATTTTCATACAATACGACTGATCGCAGGGGGTGTCGCTGTGGTCGGTAAAGCCGATGGCGGGCATCCCGCGCGCGATCGCCGCCTTGACCATTTCCTCGGGCGTGTTTTTGCCGTCGGAGAAGGTGGTGTGGGTGTGATAACCGCAGTAAATCATCAATAAAACCTCCCATAGGAGTGATTTGCACAAAGCATAGCACATTCTGCCGAAAAAAACAAGACGCTCAGGGAATCTTTTCTTTACATTTTATGCAGATGGTGCTATACTGACCGATGGATTTGAGGAGCGTGAATATAATGAAGGAGTTTTACTTACAGCCGAAGCTCATATCGGCGATGAAAACCTATTCCAAAGAGCAGTTTGTGAAGGATCTCGTTGCGGGTCTGATCGTGGCGATCATTGCGCTGCCGCTGTCCATTGCGCTGGCGCTCGCCTCGGGCGTCGAGCCCGCCTGCGGCATCTACACCGCCATTGCGGCGGGGTTTGTGGTGTCGCTGCTCGGCGGCAGCCGTGTGCAGATCGCGGGCCCGACCGCGGCGTTCGCGACGGTGGTCGCAGGTGTCGTCGCGACGCAGGGGATGGACGGGCTGTTCCTCGCTACCGTGATGGCGGGCGTGCTGCTCATTCTGATGGGTGTGCTGAAACTCGGCTCGCTTATCCGCTTTATTCCGCATACCATCACCGTCGGTTTTACCGCAGGTATTGCGGTAACCATCCTCGTCGGGCAGATTAAAGACTTTTTCGGTCTGACCTATGCCGCAGGGGTGAAGCCCATCGAAACTATTGAGAAAATCGAGGCAAACCTCGCCGCCGTCGGCACGTTCAGCTGGCAGGCGCTGGTGGTGGGCGCGGTGTGCCTTGCCATTCTCATCGTGTACCCGAAATTCGAAAAGCGTGTGCCGCCGTCGCTCATCGCGGTGGTGGTCGGCGCGCTGATGGTCGCGTTTATCCCTTCGTTTGACACGGGGGTGTACACCATCGGCGACCTGTACACCATCCCGTCCGGCTTGCCGAAAGTGGATTTCGCAGGGATGGATATCAGCGTGGACAAATTCCTTGCCGTACTGCCCAACGCCGTTACCATCGCGCTGCTCGCAGGCATTGAGTCGCTGCTCTCCTGCGTGGTCGCGGACGGTATGGTAGACGATAAGCACAATTCCAACGCGGAACTGGTCGCGCAGGGTGCGGCGAACATCGCATCCGTGCTGTTCGGCGGTATTCCTGCCACGGGAGCCATCGCCCGTACCGCCGCCAATGTCAAAAACGGCGGCCGCACCCCCATCGCAGGGATGGTGCACGCGGTGGTACTGCTGCTCGTGCTGCTGGTGCTGATGCCGTATGCCGCGCTCATCCCGATGCCTGCCATTGCGGCAATCTTGTTTATGGTTGCGTACAATATGAGCGAGTGGCGTGGGTTTGTGAAGATTGTTAAGACCTGCCCGTGGTACGATACGGCGGTGCTTACGCTGACCTTCGCGCTGACGGTGATTTTCGATCTGGTGGTCGCCATCGTCGCAGGCATGCTGCTTGTCGGTGTCATCGCGCTCGTGAAAAAGGTTGCAAAAAAAGCAGAATAAAAAATCGGCGGACGGACACGTGTTGTGTCCGTCCGTTTTTTACTCGTTATGCATCAAGAGTACTTTTTCTAAATCCAACTCTTTCACAAACGCTTCGTATACGGCAAAGTCTTCGCTGTTGTAATTAAACCAGCCGTAGTAATCATCTACTGTCCATACATAATAGCCGCTATGGAGGTCAAGGAGCTCGATATAGTGGTGATAGTGTTTGATGGTTATCCCGTGGTTGTTCGTAAACGTTTTGAGGGGATCACCTTCGGCGTTGTTAGGGGGGAGATTTTTGCGGTGTCGTATGATTAAGCGTACATCTTCTTCGCTCGGCAGAACAACAAAGAATTCCGATTCGCCAACGGTGCTAATGTGCGTGCCGGTAAGCGTGCTGTTCTGTGGCAAGATGGGGAGCACAAAAAAACGGTCGCCCAGCATCATCTCAAACGCATCGGATGTATAGAAGAAATCCCCGCTTTCTTCGGCATCGTAAAATGCTTGGTGGATGGAGTTTTCATCGGTGAATTTCAGCAGAGCTGCTTTGTAATCCGCCAAGGATTTTGGGTATATTTCGCCGAGTCCTTGGACAACACAGTCGGCAGTCCCCCGTGTGTTCGTTTCGGTCGCCGTCGTTCTCGTCGTCGTGGTCATCGTCGTGGTCGTCGTCTCGGGCGCAGGCGCGGACGAGATCGGCGCGCCGTCGCGACCGCACGCGGTCAGCGCGAGCACGAAAATGCCCGTGAGGAATAAAGCGATAAACCGTTTACGCATAATACCATCTCCTTTCCTGATGCCGGCGTTTGGTCAGCGCGGTCTTTACAAAAACAGTATACCATACAAGCAGAGTGTTTCACAATATATGGAAGATCCAAAAAACGAGTGGGTGATTTGTGGTAACTCGCACAAATCTTTTAGATTTATCAAATTTTTAACAATTAGGTCTTGCAAAAATTGACACTTTGCGGTTATAATGTTAATTGTGAAGAAACGGTATTTTTTGATATTGTTTCACCGAGGCGGTCTCACGCCGCCGAAATTGTGAAAGGAGATTTCAACTATGACCAACAACAAGACTGTTCTGGCCTGGCTGGACGAAATGAAAGCCCTGCTCACCCCCGACAACATCGTGTGGGTGGACGGCTCTGACGAGCAGCGCGATGAGCTGCGCCGTCTGGCTGTCGAGCTCGGCGAGCTCGAGAAGCTCAACGAGGAGAAGCTCCCCGGTTGCTACCTGCACCGCACCAACCCCAACGACGTTGCGCGCGTTGAGGACCGTACCTTCATCTGCACCTCCACCAAGGAGATGGCTGGCCCCACCAACAACTGGTGCGACCCCAAAGAGATGTACGAGAAGCTGTACAACATCGCTCGCGGCAGCTACAAGGGCCGCACGATGTATATCATCCCCTATTCCATGGGCCCGATCGGCTCCCCTCTCGCCAAAATCGGCGTGGAGATCACCGACTCCGTGTACGTCGTGCTGAACATGCTCATCATGACTCGCGTGAGCACCAAGGTGTGGGATGTTCTGGGCGACAGCAACGACTGGGTGCGCGGTCTGCACTCTCGCTGCGACGTTGATCCCGAGAAGCGTTACATCTGCCACTTTCCCGAGGACAACACCATCATCTCTGTCAACTCCGGCTACGGCGGCAACGTGCTGCTGGGTAAGAAGTGCTTCGCGCTGCGTATCGCTTCCTTCCAGGGCTGGAAAGAGGGCTGGATGGCTGAGCATATGCTCATCCTCGGTCTGCAGAACCCCAAGGGCGAGGTTCACTATATTGCTGCTGCCTTCCCCTCTGCCTGCGGCAAGACCAACCTCGCGATGCTGATTCCCCCCGAGTACCTGCGTAAGAAGGGCTACAAGGTGTGGACCGTCGGCGACGATATCGCGTGGATGCGCATCGGTGAGGATGGCCGTCTGTACGCCATCAACCCCGAGAACGGCTTCTTCGGCGTTGCCCCCGGCACCAACGAGCACTCCAACTTTAATGCGCTCGAGTCTACCAAGAAGAACACCATCTTTACCAACGTGGCTCTGTGCGAAGACGGTACCGTGTGGTGGGAGGGTCTGAACAAGAACCTGCCCGAGAACGCGATCGACTGGCGCGGCAATCCCTGGGATCCCGCGAAGTTCAACAAGGCGGACAAGACCACCTGTGCCGCTCACCCCAACTCCCGCTTCACCGCTCCTGCGGAGAACTGCCCCTGCATCTCCGACGAGTTCAACAAGGGCGCGGGCGTGCCGATCTCCGCGATCGTGTTCGGCGGCCGCCGTGCGAAGTGCGCGCCGCTGGTGTACCAGTCCCGTGACTGGGAGAACGGTGTGTTCATCGGCTCCGCGATGGCGTCCGAGACCACCGCTGCCGCTGCGGGTGCAGTCGGCGTTGTGCGCCGTGACCCGATGGCGATGCTGCCCTTTTGCGGCTATCACATGGGCGACTACTTCCGTCACTGGCTCGAGATGGGTAAAAAGCTCGGCGACAAGGCTCCCAAGATCTTCAACGTCAACTGGTTCCGCACCGACGACGAGGGCAACTTCATTTGGCCCGGCTTCGGCGACAATATGCGCGTGCTGAACTGGATCATCGACCGCTGCGAGGGTAAGGCTACCGCGAGCGAGACCGCGATCGGTTACGTGCCGCAGCCCGAGGACATCGACCTGACCGACCTCGATATGGATCTGGATACCCTGAAGGATATCCTCACCGTCGACAAGGCCGTCTGGGAGAAGGAAGCGGCCGAGATCGAGGAGCACTACAAGAAGTTCGGCGATCATCTGCCTGCTGAACTGCGCGCTCAGCTCGACACGCTCAAAGCGAACCTGAAATAAGGCATAGCATACTCTATCCCCCGACGCATCCGTGTCGGGGGATTTTTGTTGAAATTTTCATGCACTTATGCTATACTGAAACCAAAGAAAAAGGAGGACGCGGGTATGATTTTTGATTCTTTGAAGCATATTGATAACTACAATGGGATCGGCAACGTCTATGAGGCGCTGAAATTCCTCGCGGAGACCGACTTTTCCGCGATCGAGCTTGGAAAGTACACGCTGAATGACGACAGCTATTATATGGTGCAGGAATACGACACCAAGCAAAAGACCGTCTCCGAGGTGCACGAGAAGTACATCGACATCCAGTTGCTCGTGTCCGGGGAAGAGGTCATCGGGGTCGCCCCCATCGAGTGCGAAAAGGAGCTTGTCGACGCGAAGCCCGAAAAGGACGTGTGGCACTACACCTGCGCGACCCAGCCGATGACGCTGCGCGCGGGGGATTTTATGGTCCTGTATCCGAGCGACATCCATATGCCCGGCGCGACGCTCGGTGAGCCCGTCGCCTGCCGCAAGGTTGTCGTTAAAGTGAAGGCGTAATTTGCCTATTTACGCATACAATAAAGGGGAAAGGGGAGACACGCGATGGCTGTGCGACTCAATGAGGACAAGGAAGTTGTCCGTCAGATTAAGGAAGGCTTAAAGGCGAAGGGCGGCTATTGCCCCTGCCGCCTGTCGAAAGCGGAGGAATTCAAGTGCATCTGCAAGGAATTCCGCGAGCAGATCGCTGACCCTGAATTCGAGGGCTATTGCCATTGTATGCTGTATTATAAGTCAAAGGATTAAGGAGGATAGCGGATGGCTGTCATTTCGATTACCAAAGAGAATTTTACCGCAGAGGTGCTGGAGAGCGCTAAGCCCGTGTTGCTGGATTTTTACGCAACGTGGTGCGGCCCGTGTCGAATGGTGTCGCCACTCGTCGATGAGATCGCCGAGGAGTATCCCGAGTATATCGTCGGCAAGATTGACGTCGATGCCGAGGGCGAGCTTGCCCGGCAGTTCGGCATTGTCAGTATCCCCACGCTTGTCGCGATGAAGGGCGGCGAGATCGTCAATCGTACCGTCGGCTACGCGCCGAAGGAAGACCTGCTCGCGATGATGGAATAATGGAACGAGTGAAATCCCCCACGACGGTCGGGGGATTTTTTTATTGTTTCGGGATTGACCAAAGGGCGTATCTTGGGTTATACTGAATATATCAATTCCAAAGGAGATTTCCCATGCCGCAGCTTTTCAATTCCCGCGACATCGCCTACCGTGACCCGTTCGGCGCAGTGGCAGAGAACACGACGGTCTTTTTCCGCGTGTGCGTACCCCGTGAGTGGGGGTGCCACGGAGCGTTTTTGCTCGTTCAACCTGAGGCGCAGCCGCGTCAGGACATCGGGATGTTCTGGGCGGGGATGGCGGACGACACCCACGAGTGGTGGGACGTGCGCTTCGCCCCCGAGCGGGCGGGGGTTTATTGGTACGCGTTCCGTCTCGAGCTTGCGCTCGGCACAGGCTGGCTTGTGCGCCAACCCGACGGCACCGCAACCTATTCTCACACCCAGCCCTCCCCGATGTGGCAGCTCACCTGCTACGAGGCGGATTTTGTCACCCCCGATTGGCTCGCGGGCGGGATTCTGTATCAAATCTTTCCTGATCGCTTCGCCGCCTCGGGCAAGGCGAAGGCGGGGGTGCCCGCTGATCGCGTGTTGCACGGCGGCTGGGATGAGCCGGTTGTGTGGGAGCCCGACGCGCAAGGAACGATTCGCAACAACGACTATTTTGGCGGCGACCTTAAGGGTATCACGAAGAAGCTTGACTATCTTCGCTCGCTTGGGGTCACCTGCCTGTATCTCAACCCGATTTTTGAGTCCCACTCCAATCACCGCTACGACACGGCGGATTATTCCCGCATCGACCCGTTGCTCGGCGACGAGCGCGACCTGCGTGCCCTCACCCGCGAGGCGGGTAAGCGCGGTATCCGCGTGATGCTCGACGGCGTGTTCAGCCACACGGGTGCGGACAGCGTGTATTTTAACCGCGAGGGTCGCTACGACACCCTGGGTGCGTACAATTCTCCCGTGTCGCCGTACTCTTCGTGGTACCGTTTTCGCTCGTGGCCGCGGGATTACGCGTCGTGGTGGGGCTTCGAGACCCTGCCCGAGGTGGAGGAGCTCGCCCCCGATTTTATGCAGTATATCAATGGCGAGGACGGCATCGTTTCGCGCTGGTTGGATGCGGGCGCGGCGGGCTGGCGACTGGACGTCGCCGACGAGTTGCCCGACGGATTCCTCGACGCACTTCGCGCGCGGGTGAAGCAGACTGATCCTGAGGCGCTGGTGCTCGGCGAGGTGTGGGAGGACGCGAGCAACAAGGAAAGCTACGGTCACCGCCGCCGCTATCTGCTCGGGCGACAACTCGACAGCGTGATGAACTACCCGTTCCGTCAGGCGATTCTGCTGTTTCTCCTGCAGGGCGGGCAGAGGGAGTTTTTCAACTGTATTCTTTCGGTGGTGGAAAACTATCCGCCGCAGGTGCTCCGTCTTTTAATGAATCACATCGGTACGCACGACACCGAGCGCATCCTTACCCTACTCGGTGGCGAGCCTAACCGCGGCCGCGACCGCCGCTGGCAGGCGGCGCAGAAGTTGTCGGCGGATCAGCGCGCGCTGGGCTTGCGCCGCTTGCGGCTCGCGACCCTCTTGCAGTTTGCTCTGCCGGGTGTCCCGTGCATCTACTACGGCGATGAGGCGGGGATGGAAGGGTATAAAGACCCCTTCAACCGCGGCACCTACCCGTGGGGACATGAGGACCCCGCCCTGCTTAGCTGGTATCGCCGTCTCGGCGCCTGCCGCCGCGCCTGCCCCGCGTTGATGGAGGGAGAGATCGTCCCCGTTGTCACGGATAACGAGGATGTGGTGTGCTTTGTTCGCCGCGGCGAGGGCAACGCCCTGCTCGTGGCGGTCAACCGCTCTGACTGCGAGCAGCGCATCCCGCTGTCGGCGGAATTTTCGCTCGGCGAGGTGGTCCTCGGCGACGGTCACCGCGAGGGGAACGTGCTTGTTCTCTCGCCACTTTCGGGTGTCTGGCTGACCGTGTGAGTGTGTGGACGATTTTTACCTGGTATAGAAATATTTCAACTTATTTTGTAGAAGTTTTAGCAAACCCTTTTTCGATGTTTCTGATCCTCGATTGGTGGCTTCGTGCTTCTTTGCAAAGAGCAGAGAAAACACCGACAAGTCAAAAACGTCCAAGAAAATGACAAAAAAATCTATTGCTTTCGGCTTGATTTATGATATTATAAAAATGAGAAGAAATAACCCCGTGAGTGAGAAAGGAACATCATTATGCGTAAATGGTTAGCCTTATTATTGGCATCGCTGATGCTGCTCGGCTTAGTTGCCTGCGGCGGTAACGGCAACGAGAACAGCTCTGCGGCCGACTCTGCGGCGACCTCGTCCGAGGGTAGCGTGGGGGAGAGCAGCACGCCCGTGGGCGATTCGTCGACACCTGATTCGTCGACACCTGATTCGTCGACCCCCGATACATCGGTTTCCGACAGCACGGACTCGGGGTCGTCAACGCCTGTTTCGAGCGACGTCCAAATCATCACGCCCAGTCGCGACCGCACCACGAACACCACGAGTGATACGGGCACGACCACCACGACCACCCGCCCCGCTCCCGATTCGCTGTCGTATTCCACCGAGAATGAGAGCCCCGTCACCTATGACACCTCGATTCTGTATAACGAGATGCATTCCGAGTCGGATGACGAGGCTGCCGCGCTGAAGAAGACGGTGTTGAACGCCACCGATACGGTTAAGCCCTCGACGAGCGGCACAACCTACTACGTGTCCTATAAGGGCAACGATAAAAACGACGGCAAATCCAAGGCGACTGCGTGGCGTACCACCAAGCGCGTCGGCGAGGCGGTCAAGCAGCTGAAGTCCGGCGACGTCGTGCTGTTCGAGCGCGGCGGCGTGTATCGCGGCACGATGATGGCCGTTTCCGGCCTGAAGATCGGCGCCTATGGCAGTGGCTCGAAGCCCCAGCTCTATGCGGGTCCCTGCAACGTCGCGCAGGAATATCTGTGGCAGCAGACCAAGTACAAAAACGTGTGGAAGCTAAGCGTCAAGGGCATCTCCGACATCGGTAACGTCGTCTTTGATCACGGCAAGGTGTGCGCCTCCACCACCCGCATGATGAAAGAAAATCTCGTCACCGATTCTTCCAAAAATCCGCGGGATTTCTACTATTATCACAATGTGACGGCCGGCTACGTGTACATGTATTATTCCAAGGGCAACCCCGGTGCGGCGTTTGATAGCATTGAGCTGTGCCCTAAAGACACCATCATCTCCGCTGCGACGGCGGAGACGAATATCAAGAATGTCGTCGTCGACAATCTCTGCCTGCGCTACTCTGGTGCGTTCGGCGTGGCGTTCCGCAGCTGCAGCAACATTACCGTCACCAACTGCGAAGTCGGCTACATCGGCGGCAGTCTGCAGAACGCGTCCACACGCTACGGCAACGGCATCGAGCTCAACGGCAAGGTCAACGGTGCGACGATCAAGAACAACTGGATCTACCAGTGCTACGATGCGGGCTACACCCACCAGTGCGGCGGCGATGAGATTGGCATCCGCGTGGATGCAAACCTTATCGAGTACTGCAACTACAACATCGAGTTTTTCCTGAGCACAACCGGCAGAATCGAGGCGGTCTTTGAGAACAACATCCTGCGCTTCGCGGGCTATGGTTTCGGCACGAAGAATCGCTACGGCTCGAACGACAGCTGCGTCGGCAATGTTACCGGCACGAAGCTCCCGACCGACAGCGCGGGCTCTGTCTTCCGCAACAACATCTTCGACACCAGCCTGCGTGCGCTGGTAATGGTCTCTCACACCGACGGCGTGAATGGCCCGAAGTTCGAGGGCAATACCTACATCCAGTGGAACGATACGAATAGTGCGTCGTTCAACCTGTTTAACAAGAGCGCTAGCTCCAATCCTGTGTCGTTCGCGCAGAAGGTGACCGATGAGAAGTCGCTGAAGGATGCCATCGCCAAGGTTGACAGTACCGCGACAGTGGTATTTTACAAAAAGAAATAATTCGGTAGGACACCTGCGCAGCAAAACAGCCGAGGCGGAGAATATGCGCCGGCTATCGTTAATAGCGCGAGAGTTGTCAAGGTCGATCTCGAGCCTATTAAGGTGCTGTACGAGGGCAGATTGATCATTTTAAAAGCCGCGGAGCGTGTCTCCGCGGCTTTTATTATATATAAAGGTATAGAGTTGTTCGTCGAATGTTGTCAAAACTCCGGTTGTTAACACCACAAGGTATAGTATGATAAATGCAGGAGAACTACCAAATACAGGGGCTTGAAAAAACCTGAAAATTTTCGCAAAAAAAGCAAAAAAACTGTTGACAAAAGGGATAAGTCGTGGTATCATAGCAAAGCTGTCCCGCGAGAGGGCTTGAAAAAGACCTGCGGCAGCCTGACTTCGGCGGATTGCGCCGAACTCAGGAGGACCTTGAAAATTAAACAGTGTATGACAAGAACGAAACACACAAATACCC
>JAEIGA010001675.1_pt1 | contig 34962 bp, 30 predicted proteins | sample 9270691 | NCBI WGS metagenome assembly JAEIGA01 (sample SAMN17057246, study PRJNA624740) | gut metagenome | biome: biome; isolation source: fecal sample | host: Bos grunniens | place: China: Xizang | collected 2019
ATTTGATACTTTTTTTGATAAAAACCGCACTTTTAACTTATTTTAAGATTTAGCACATAGAGAAGAACTGGTTTTAGGCATCTATTCCATTCAATTACCATATATTCTCAACATGGCATGCCGCGCTTTAGTTAGCAGGCCTTTCACACATTCAACGGTAACATCCATTTCACAGGCAATCACATCCATGGCATAACCATTGAGCAACAACGCCATAGCAGTCGCCTGCTGCGGTGTCAAGCGCGACATAATATTTATCTGCTCACGCAAGCCATGGCTTTCACACCCCAGCAGAACCATTGGATTTAGGGTTCCATGATAAAACAAATGATATAGTTCGCGCTTCTCGGCATCGGGAACCGTTTCGTGAAACGCATTCTTCATCACCATCTTTGCCCAAACGGTAAAGTCCATTATTGTAGCCGGATAAGCCATTCCCCTTTTCTTGATACGCGTTAGAGTCCTTGCCACCAAGCCATCAGCAATATATTTGTTGCCACATGTGAGTCTTAACGCGTATGCACGGAGCACACGGCACAAATGGGCTGAGCTTTCTGCATTGTTTTTCATTTTATCTCTGCTTTTGGTGTTTTCATTTGCTAATATACCACCCCATACACCCTGTTTGCAAGTAAAAGCAGATATATTTTCAAAAAAGCATAAAATTCGTTTTTTTTCGAGAAGCAACCACCTCCACATCACTAGTCCATTGTGGCATTTCTGCAACCTTGTCCATTCTCTAAGCTATTATTTTTGCAGCAAAAACAAACCTTTTAAAAACAACAATATGAAAAACAAGAACTCAAACAATCAGACACCACCGGGTGGGAATGGCTACGCACTCCCAGGCAAAAAACTCAACACCCACACCGAATGCGGATGCTACGACATCGAAATCAGCCACAGCGATGCAATCAAAGCCTCACTACCCATTGAGGTATGCAGCAAAGACCATTATATCAAAGGCCATCTTCTCGTTTGTGAAACCGGAACACATGGTTCACTACAGACAGATAGGACCATAGGCCAAACTCTCATAGTAAATGCCTGTGGTGCAACAGCACCAGAAATCTATCGCCGCTCAGGCACAATAAAAAATGGTGTTCCCACATGGAGCAAATGGGCAAGCGGTGGCAACAGCAACATCACATGGAGCGAGGCATCACACATTGACATGTACACCACTCCAGGCATACTGGACATTAATGGCGAACGAACAAGCACCACTGACGGATTGCCCATCTACAACACCGGAACAATCAGTGCACGCCTTGCAGTACTCCAGGGCGGCAACAGCATTGCACAAGTGCTCACCCTCCTTAACAGCGGCGGTGGCGACAGCAACATCTATGTGCGCACAAGGCAAGGAAACACATGGAACAACTGGGGTAAACTGCAAACAAACATAGAGGTTGGTGCCATTGGACTGGGGCAAAGCCGTACATTCGACGACCTCACCGACAATGGCATATACAGTGGAGCCAATGTCTATTCTACAGGAACAGGCGACAACGGCTACCCCCTCATAGGATACGAGGCTTTTGTGCTTGTAGTCATAAACGCCTATCTCACCGGCGGTGGCATTACCCAGCTCAAATACAGTCTATTGCCCAATGGAACTACTAGTGTAACCACACGCACCAGTGTTGGCGGACCTTGGGGTGAGTGGGTTGACCTTGGTGCAGCCACCACGACAGACATACAAGACGGCGCCATCACCGCACAGAAATTGAGTATTGACATTCGCACAAAGGTAGAGAGCCCACTGCGCCCATTGTATATTACTGCCGGAGCAGAGTATAACGACAGCGGTGCCGACAAGACCAAGACCGCACCATGGGGCGAGACTGTTACCCACAAAGCCGGGCATTACTACCTCAACGGCTTGGGAGACATTACAGAGGAGCAGATGACGGATATATACAATAGTGACAAATATTGGCTATCCTCTGAATGCATTGGAGTAATGAGCGGAGAAAAAGCACGCACCAACATACCGCCTTATTCAAATATACTTTATAAGTATAAAGAATTTTCTTTTCACCAAGCCTTTAATGAGACGAATATTGAAGTCCTTTCTTTGACCTCAAATAAAAGCTACAATGATACTATTCATGTAAATCGCTTATCATATTTGGGTCAAGGCAGTAAACATTTAAAGCGTATAGTTGGAGTGCTGGATGCTTCTAATCTGACTCAAAATACCGACACCAAGATCAACCCGCCCTCATTGACACATATTAGTATTATAAATCTCTCAAGAAACTTTTCCTTTTATATGTCACCAAATTTATCAAAGGATAGCGTTGTTTATATGATTTCAAACGCGGCACCGACATCGGCAATAACCATAACCCTGCACCCAGATGCCTACGCACGCCTTGCTGATGATGCAGAGATTGTTGCAGCCCTTGAAGCACAACCGCTTGTTTCATTAGTCTCAGCCTAACAAAATCAAACTGAAAGGGGAAAGCTGCGAGTGAGTGAGCAAAAGCCAAGCTTGCTTGAGCTTTTACAGCGAATGTGAGCAGGTTCAATCACACGCAGTGAGGTTAAAGGTAAAAACTGAAAGCACAAATTATATTAACAACATCCCCCAAAATGCTCCTCTTGATTACAAGCAAGAGGAGCTCCCGCAAGGGTGAGGAGATAAAAACATAAAATTATGAACAAATTAGAAAAACAGGCGGGTGTCTATTACACCCAAAACATCGAGAATCTTCCAATAGAAGAACGCGTATTTTTCCGCGAAGGGAAAGGCGTTAGCGCCACAAGCGAGCATTATCGCATCTCTACTCCGCAAGAACTTGATGATTGGAAAGAATACAAAAAACAACAGGAAAATACAAATATTGTTTAATAATAGGTAATAATATAGATGTTGAACCAACGTGGTCTGTCATTTTTCGGGCAAGCCCTCAACAACACGTCTGAACATAAGTGAAGGATCTCAAAAACAAAACATGAGATATCTCCCATACGGTCGATATGACGCGAATGATGAGTTTTGAAATGTTGGGTCAACTGCGATATTATTGCATAATAATAAGCTCCTCCCCTCGCTGGCGAGGCTGGAGGTGCCGGTTTTCCGGCGGAGGGGAGTGGAAAACAAAGAAACGCCAGCATGCGACCACCCGAAAAGTGGTCGCTTTTTTATAACCCAGTTCAAAATTTGTATATTCTAAATGATAAATCTTAATATTTCAATGTTTTATCTTTTATAATCGATAAAAGTATTATATTTTCCGTTGTTATCAAATATATTAGATTTGGGAATACTGATTAGGCATAATTATTTGCTTTTCGTTACGGAAATAATGTTTGACGAATTGGACTAAATATAAACAGTCAGTCATTGCCGTAAAAATTATGCTGAGCCACAAATGTCATATAGCAAATAATGGCTTAAATGTTTGCTAATGCAGAAACATTGTTATACCTTCGCATTGTTATACAATCAAAATAAAGCAGCCCCCCGAAAGGGGAAGAAAGCGTGCCGCGTTATCACAACGGGGCACGCTTTTTACAAATATTCTGGTAAGGAATCATCTCTACTAATAATACTCACCTTTGGTTTTTCTTTGCTTTATATTCCTTATACAAAATCTTAGGCAAAGTAACCACAATACTCCAGCACCGCTTGAACTGCTTCCTTGGTTCCGTAAACAATCTGTGCACAAACTCCAAGTGGCACTTCTGTAACCAGCGAGGACTGCGACCGGGGACATCGGGCAATTTGCTATAAAAGCCGAATACTGCACCAACAGCAATTATTACGCCTTTCTTTAGATGAGGCTTTAACTTGCTCATGAAAATCTCCTGTTTCGGTGCACCAAGAGCCACCCATATAATGTCGGCATTGTCATTGTTGACAACCTCAGCAATACCCTTGTAGTTGAATTCATCGACTTTACAGTACGGGAGCTCCATGAATGTCATTTTGTTAACCTCGGGATAATCTTTTGCCAAGTTATCTTGTAACGCATCAAGAACACGGCGGTTGGTACCCATGAAAAGCATACGATATTTTCTTTTACCAATTATATCAAAGAAAATATCACTACCGCAATACTGCCTGTATCTTTTACCATGTACCCATTTGATGAATATCGGGGCCCAGCTACTGTCGCATATTGAGAACATACTGCCATTGACGACCTTTTTATATTCCTCGTCATGATGGACCATGTTTATTACATTGCCATCGGGCGCACAAATGTATGCAGGCAAACCACTGTTCACCTGTTTCTCGATACATTTGTGTATTGTAGGCACATCAAATTCGTATGTTATGCCAAAATGCTTCTCCATCAAAAGGGTTCAACAAAAACTGTAGAATCGTTTATTTCTTATTTATAATCAGCCACCATGCAAACTTGAACAAGTGTATCTGTCGTTTGATTCTTTTGGGTTCCTTTAACAAGCGATATGCAAACTCCAGATTGTGATCAACCCACCATTTGGGAGCTCGTTTCACATTGCCGGTATATACATCAAAACTGCCACCAAGTCCTTGGAATATCGCATTGTGTCTCTTCTGAATCTCCTGCATCAGGTACTCCTGCTTTGGAGACCCCATAGCCACAAATACCACATCCGGTTTCTTTGCAACGATGTCATCAATAAGAGCCAACTTCTCCTCATCGGTCTTTATGTAGCCGTTGCGGTAACCAACGATGTTGATACCTTCATACTCCTTCTTTAGCTTCTCGACAGTTGCATCTATAACCTGCTGTTTTCCACCCACAAGATAGAACGATTTCTCCTTGTAGAACTTCGCTATGATTTTCAGCCACAGCTCGCAACCAGCAATCTTGCACACATTCTTGAAACCCTTTTTCTTCAGTGCCATAACAGCGCCCGAGCCGTCGCAATAGCCCACATTCGGGTTTATGATGGCTCTTGTTTCATCGGTTGCGTGCAGAATCTTCTCGGCATTTATTGCAACCAGAATACCCTTATTCTCGTCAATATAAGAGAGTAATTCCTCCTCCGATGAAAAAGGATAAACCTCAACACCGTTCATTGATGCTTTTTTCATAGTATTCAAGTTTTAGTTTCTGTTATGTTATTTGCTTGTATTCAATATATAATGACTCATTGCGTTGAACATAAAGGCATTACTCCAACGCATATATGAAATTTTGGAACTCTTACCTTTTTTCAGTTGGTAATAGAAATACCCTTTCTTGTCCTGCATATTCTTTATAGCCCAATCGATGACCTTGTCAGCAATTTCCTTGTGCTCGCCCAAGCGGTGCAGACGCGACAGAGTAACCAACAGCTGTCCAGGACAGTGTATGTCTATGGGGTAAGTCTGGTTATCGTAGTACTTTGGTGTACCGTCCTGTTCAAAAAAGTTCTCGATGTAGTATTTGAAACCGTTTTCTATGTAACGGCTATACTTGGTATCACCTGTCAGCTCCTGATATGCGATAAGACCATCAAGGTTGTATCCCGTATGGAAACTATCCACCCAACTCTGCACCGGCAACATACCATAAACCCAAGCACCACTCTCCTTTTGCCCGGCACAGCATGCCTTTACCGACAACTCTGCAAGCCTCTTGTATTCCTCGTTCTTTGTATAGTGATAGCAGAAACTCAGCAAGCGCGAACCGAGCAACGATGCATTGAATACAGTGTCGTTACCCTCAAGTGGGCTATATGAAAACAGGAAACCTCCCTCATACTCTGTGCGGTGCAAATCCTTTATAACAAAGTCTGCTGCACTTAATGCAATATCAAGATACTGCTTATTCTTTGTAACCTCGTAAGCCTCCATCAATGCCGTTGCGCAGAAGTTGGTGGCAACAACAGTTGGAGTGAATTTTGGGAAAAGGAACAGACGGCGCGCCTGCCAATCGAAGTTATATCCCCAACAAGCCCCGCTGTAGCCCTTTGATTGCATTGAAATGAGTAATTCTGCAAGTTCGTTTATTCTGCTTTCAATCTCCTCCAAACTACCACACTCTTTTGCTAGTTCAGGTTTTGTCTTTACAGCATAGTAAAGGTTGCAGTAACCACTGAGAAATAAACCAATACCCTTTGCATTGTGTTCCTTTGGCACCATTGCCAAAGGTCGCAAATTAAACGGGCAACGCTTGAAACCCTGTATCACAACAAGACGGCAAAGAGCCGATTTCTTGAAGAACGGCAAGGCCTGGAACACCTTTGAGTTGAGACCATCGTATGGGTCCCATCCCTTGAACTGCTCCTTTTCGCAATAGGATTTGAGCTTTACAAAAGAGTTGTTAATCTTCATACTACCAACAAATTATTTGCAAATAATTTTTGTTTTTTCTATCAGATTGTCGCTGCTGTCAATAAGTTCCATATATGGGACTTGTTTCATCCTTTTTATAATAGCATCAATATCTGATTCCGTAATACTGTTCACAAAATCAATTATACTATCATCTTTCGACGAATCAATTGCATATCCTGCATTATACTCCTTAACCCTTTCCTCAAGGAATGTTCCGGTACTCACCACTATTGGCGTTTCAAAGAATATTGATTCGTATAGTTTGTTCGGTTCTGCTATCCTTACATTTCCCGAAGTTGTGTCATAGCATACAATGCTGATGTCTATGCTTGAATATATTTCTTGGAGGTCTTTTGGATTCTCAAATGTTCCATGCATTATAACATTGTTGTATGAGCGTAATTCGTCATCAATGTATTCCTTTTTCTCAGCATCGCCAAAGAAATGGAATTCGTGCTGTGGAAAGTGTTTACCAATTACTTTTGCAAAACGTATAATGGTATTAGGATATCTTATCAAACCAATAAAACCAAACTTAATGTGTTTGATGTCCATGTCGGATGATACTACTTCAGCTTTTTTCTCTGCATTGAAGTATGTGCTCAACTTATTGGGCATAAGAGTTATGTTTTGAGGTTGCTTTTCCCCAAATAAATATTTCACAAATCCTTGAGAAGTAAATACAGTAAGTTTTGATTTTCTTATTATAGCCCTGTCAATGCTCAACAGGGTTTTTCTGATTATCTTGTTTTTAGAACGGGATGCTGTAACATCTGCCTCTTCATAGATGTAGTTCTTGCAACCATTGAACCAAGCAATAGATGCGATTTCATACCCGAAGAAGTAAAAAATGGAGTTTTCTTTATTTTCCTTTATAATTCTTTTTATTGTAGATGAAAAGAATTTTATTTTTTGGAATTTTCCAATATTCTTATCCCTTGTGATAATCTCTTCAACCTCAAAAGGTAATTTTTTAAGTGTGCTGCTATATAATCCACTGTCAAAACCATATACTTTTATTGGAAAGCCTGCTTTATGGAATGTCTCAATACGTTTTATACAACGAGGTTGTGACAGTTGCAATGCAATGAATACTAATGTTTTCATTTTATTTTCGGTATTTAATTATCTTAGCAGGAACTCCTCCTACTATTGCATAATCTGGGATGTCTTTAGTAACCACGGCTCCCGCACCTATGATAACTCCGTTACCAATTTTAACACCTGGGAGAATCGTCACTCTTGTTCCAATCCATATATCATCTCCAATAACGACCGGTTTTAAACCGCCACCTTGTTGATTCATTGGAATATCAGTTCGGTCAAAATTATGATATGATGTCAAGATCAAGCAATCAGGTCCCATCATTACATTATTGCCAATTTCAACAGGACCTTTAATTACGCAATTCATACCGATACCGGAATTATCTCCAATAGAAACATTTCTACCAGACCCAAATACAGCATGCTTTTCAATATTCACATTTTTTCCACATTTTTTAAATAGACAAGATGCTGTTTTACTTCTTATGCTACGTATGATTTTTTTGTGCATTCCCTTGCCTGATGATTTTGGAAGGTATTGCAAAAAATAATAATATAACAAATAACAGATTATTCTCATAAGTCTTTATTATTTAATCGTTTGTTTGAAAACATCTTCTAATGATTTAGCGACTCTTGATGCTAAAAAATGTTTTTGTGCGTAGTTGTAATTGTATTTTGAAATTTCTCTTATGTTGACTTCACTTAATGAAGTTATACGCTTTATGTAAAAATCTATATTTCGCGAATTTGACATTATTCCCATAACATTGTCAATGAAGAACTCCGGTATTGCTCCAACAGGTGTCACAATTGGTACAAGGCCAAAAGCCATAGCTTCCAATAATGCAGCTGGTAACCCTTCACTTTCTGATTGTAAGAAAAAGAAATCTGCATTCTTATATTCATCAGACAATTTCTTTCCTTCAAGTCTTCCACATATAGTAATGCCATCGTCATTACCATCTATGTACGATTTTACATTATCCATGTATGAGCCATCACCTACTATATGTAGTGTATATTCAGGAAATATTTTTTTGAGTTCTCTAAATATATCAATAGATAAAAGAATTCCTTTTTCTTTCTCAATTCTTGATACATATAAAAATCTAAATTCCTCTTTTATATCTTTATTCTCTATATCAAAGTCTCCTAATAATTCATCGTCAACCTTAGTACATGAAACATATACCGGAGTTTTTATCCCTGCATTATTTAGTTTATTTTTAAAACTGTCTGCCAGAACTATTATTGCATTTGTTTTTTGAAGAAAATATCTAGCTAATTTTTTATTTAAGATATGTTCAGAATTGATATCCCAGCCATGTATAAATACGATTGTTTTATAAAAAAGCAGTTTTGCAATTATAAAGTGTAATATCTGCGTGTAAAATCCAGCTTTCAATGAAGTATTGAAAACAATAGTACTATACCTTCTTGTCAAAAGGTTCAAAGTGTATTTTATAATATTTAACAATAAAGATATATAATGCTTTATACCTTTACGCTTGGGTATCTCAAAATACTCAACATCGTGGTTCCAATATTTTTGTAATCCTTTATAATGTAAAACAATACCATGTAGCCTGTTTAGCTCTGGCAACAATATCAAGGTTTTCATTTTTTTCATTTGATTATATCTGCTTATATAATGAAATGTATTTATCGACCATTTGAGATAATAAGAATTTATCTTCAACACTTTTGGTAGCACTGAGACTCATCTGTTTTCTTTGCTCATCATCCTCAAGCAGTTCATTTATGTAGGCAACAGCTTCATCGACTCCTCTTGGTGGAACAATGTAACCGTTCTCTTTGTGCCGGATAATTTCAGGTGTGCCACCTCCATTGGTTGCAATAACAACATTGCCCGAAGCCATAGCCTCCATTATTGAATTTGATACACCTTCGGCATGTACTTTATCGTTTGAAAACAACAGACTGATATCACATAGCTGCATGAGTGCTTCAACATCACTCCTGAATCCCAACAATTTAGTATTGGCTATTCTGTTTTCTGTTACATATTGTTTGAAATAGTCAAGATCGACACCTTTTCCCACTGCGATGAATGTAACATTCTTGTTCCGGTCTATTACTTTCTTGGCTGTCTCAAAGAATGATTGATAATCTTTTGCTGCATCAAAACGAGCAAACATTCCAATAACAAATCTTGTTTCTATGCCGAGTTCTTCTTTAAGCGATTCTATATTGACATTCTTAGGTATGCGGTTGAAATCAAATCCATTATAAATGACATGTGACTTTTTCATATTTGCACCTTTGGCGACAAGTCCGGCTCTGGAGTTGCTTACAATGGCATCTGCCGAATAGAACGACAAATGTGAAAAGATATTTATAGAGCTCATTTTAGGAGGAACATTTGCATCCGCAACAAATCCTGCAATATACTTGAAACCATATTTCTTTTTAAGTATTGGAAGAAACAAATGTATAGATGGTGTGTTGCACCATGAATGTACGATATCCGGTTTTTCGTTCTTCAGCACACTTTTTAGTAGCTTATAACGTTTAAAAAATGATTTTTCTTCAACAGCTATTATCGGTACATTTATATTGTTCACTTCTTTGTAGTCAACCTTTCTAGACAATACTATTATTGACTGCTCTATACCCTTTTCAGCAAACAATCCTTTAACAAGTTGCAGCATACGCCTTTCCTTGCCACCTCCTCTAAGACTATCTATAATGTGTATTATTTTCATCCTTATTATGTATTAAATGGTAACTATATCCAATTATCAAACCGAATATGATGTAATAACGTGAGAACTCATATGTCCATGATGTTAAAGATATGAACAGGATTGTTATTATAAATCCTAACATTATCAGGAAAATGTTTGAATTGGATTTATTTTGCCTCGTTCTTAATATAAGTCTCACGATTGATATATAGAAGAATATATACAATGTTGCACCAATAATTCCTGTTTCTGCAATTTGGACAATAAATTCAGAATGGATGGGGTGCTCATAACCAAAAACCACCATGAAATTTCTAAGGCCAATACCGAATATCGGCTCCCTCAAAAATAATAGCCACCCTTCTATATAGAAGATTGCGCGGTCATCCAACAGTTCCAGAAAAGCATTATCTGTGGTATTGTATCTGTTCTCAGTCGTTGTTGCTTCAAAAAAGCGTTCTCCCATTAATGAGTTATTCAGGATTGTTATAATAACATAATATATGACTATTGCAAACAATGACAATTTAATAATGCTGACAATATTAAAAGTCTTGTTTTTTGCAATATACCATAATATGATAATTATGAACAAAGCAAAAAAAGCTTTACGCGTAGCAGTTGTCAATATACATACCATGGCCAACGCAAAACATATATATAGCATGTATTTCTTTATCCATCCTTTATATTCGCACAAAGAGGCGATAAAGCAAGTACATACTGCTGTCAACGGCAAAGAGTTTCCTAAAACAGTACCACCTCTTTCCCAGATACTGGTGCTTTCCTGTTCAAAAATTGCTCCTATTACAACATATATAAAGTATAAATAAAACAGGAACACGATGAATTTCCGTGGATTTTTCCTTGTTTCATAGCATGATACAATCAATGAAATTATTGGCAAGAATATTTTCAAAAATATGAAACTTGAACTATCTAGATTTGTGGAATTTTTGCCTATAATCAGCCACATAACAGCTACATATATACCCCATAACAACCATGTAAGGATTGGCTTTATTTTTATTGTTGATATAAATGCACTCTTATTTATATTATACAATATAGTTATAGACGCCAATATCATATACATTCTGCCGGCAGCATCTATTGGAAGAAATAGAGTGCTTATCAGTGGCCAAAGTACTACATATATTATAAAAATATGATTGATACTCATTTAAAAGTCTTTATAAATTAATTCTGTCACCAAGTTTCTTGTTCCAACACTCAGGTGTAAAAGCTCCCATACCTGCACCAGGATAAAATGTTATTTCACCAAAATAGATCTTGCCATTCACATCATAAAGATCAATGCGGACAAATGGGAACCCTTGTGATAAGCGGTCTGCGATTTCAAGCATTTTTGTATACTCTTTAGGACTTCTAATCGCTTCACTTGAATGTATTGCTTTGGGGTTCAAGCCAATAAATTCTTGAAGTTGCCAATTGCGGTCAAAGAAATCAATACTCTCATTTGCACTTCTATCCTTAATCACTTGGCAATACTCTGCATGCCCGCCAAAACAGTAGAATTTATAGTCTGTCAAATCGTCATCTCCAACATTCTCCATAAATTCTTCTGCAATGATTCTTGGCTCAACATCCTTGTATGCCCATTCGCGATATTTCTTGTAAGGCGAGGTCTTGAGGCCTGAATTAAGGATTTCTATTGCAGCTTTTATGTCCAACTTACTTTTGTCTTTGCATATTACTGATGCATGGGAACTATGTGTACACTTAAGGACAAATTTGTCGGGCAACGCATCAAAATCAATATCTTTAGCATCGTTCCATACTCCATAAGTCGGTATTATATATTCTTCGCCGATTATAGATGCCACATATTCTTTGACTTCGTATTTATCTACCAGTTTATGAAGTATGTCTTCTCTTCTGTTAATTTTCAGCCACTGAATCTTTTCTGTGAATGTAGCCGGGGACTTCCAATTTATGCAGCTTTTCATGTACAGCCAGTATTGTATGCTTAAATAAGCTTTATCCGGGATAAAACCTCCGTACTTCAATAGCTGCCTATAGATGAACATCCTTATTTTATTGATAAATGCTTTCATAATTTACGCTTGGTTATTATTTGTCTAAAATTAAACAAAATTTTTCTTTCTTTATTAAATAGACATATAATTGACAAATATATTCCAATGGCAATAACCATATACATTATTGTCAGGGCAACATTTGTTGTTTCAGGTAATAATAATACCGCCAACATTGATATTGAGGCAACTATTGCCGGCAAAACATTCTTTAAAAGTGATAATGCCGACATCTTTATACATACTGACATTATGATAAGATTAACGATAATGCCTTGCAATCTGGCTAGAGATTTTGCTGTACATAAAAAATCAAAGCTATAGTTTATCGCCCAAAGAACAACAGGTATTACAAAAGCAATATGCAATACATGAGACAATACCGACAACTGTGGTTTTCCCTTTGCCCTGTACACTTCACTGCTGTAATGTGACAGAACAATGGTGACAGAACTGGTCAATCCCCACAACCCCAAGAAATATGCACCCTCGGTCCATTGGCTTCCCAAAAGGATGCTTGTTATAAAATCCCTGAATATGAAAATGCAGACACCTGTTGGTATAACCAATAATGAGATGATCTTCTGAAACTTGAAAAACAGCATATCAAACTCTTCCTTATTGTTTTGCAGTCGTGACAACGATGAAAACAAAATTGGAGTTGTTGCAGCTGTTATAATGGCCATCATCTGATTTACAGATGTCATTGATGTTCTGTATATACCAAGATAGTGTTGACTTAGAAGTGTTCCTATCACAAATAGGTCAATGTGTCCGCCCAACCAAATTACAAGAGTCTCAATCATAGACCAAATACTGAAAGACAGCATCTTTCTAAGTTTCTTGAAACTATATTGCCATTGAGGTTTCCAATCGGAATTTACAGTTAACAGTATTGCGTTAGAGACATGTAATGCAATCATACCGATTATCAGTGCCCAATAACTTCTTGTAATGAATGCAAGTGGAATCGTAACGACAATCGGAATCATGATTCCGACTATACGTACTTTAAATAAGGTCTTGAAGTTTAGACTCTTTTTGAATAATGACATTTGTATACTGGAAAATGCAGCTAATGGTATGCAAAAGCAGGATATGCTTATAACATTACCATGCCCCTTATTTCCGAGCAGTGTTGCCAAATCCTCGGAGAAAACAACTATTACACCCCATATCAGTACTGACATTACAAAGTTTGACCAGAAAGCGACATTCACATATGACTTTTTTTCTGCTTCTGAATCAAACTGATGTTGAATAATGTATTTCTGGAAACCGGCATCGGTAAAGATCTCTGCAAAACTAATTATCATCGTGGCTGTTACCAAAACACCGAATGCCTCAGGATTCAATATTCTGGCAAGAACCATGGTCGTAATCGGGGTTACCAGTTTTGCAGCGACCTCTGTCAGTGTTGACCATTTAGTTGCAGTTCTAATCTCTTTATTTAGATTTGACATGATTATCCAAAGATATTTTTTTTGACTTTTCCTAAAAGTTTTCTCAAACGCAACACAAAAGGCAACTTCTCATTAAAGAAATACCTGTAATAATTGTTGGGGAATGTACCCTTGGGAACCCTTATCAATGTCTCGGACTCCTTGTCGAATAGATTGTCAAAGAATATTATATAGTCTCTTTTCCTTTTTTCACAATATTCAATTTGCTCAGGTGTCTGCCATGGCTCTGAAATCATTTGAGTCCAAATATCATCGTTGTTGTCAATGTTTTTAATTGCTTCTATGAGTTCCTCAACAGTCTCATAGTTATTATAGTTTATTATTGCTTTGGGATTTACGATCTTTGTCACATTCGGATCTCCCCAATATATTGGAACTGTATGCGCAGCCAAGCTTGTAAAGAGTTTTTCAGAAGTATACCCAACATATTTAGCATTTTCTGAGGCAATGGAAAATTTATATGGGTTCTTTATACCTATACAATCTTGTGCATGACCTTGATATCCAGTTGCTTTATTACCGACATTGTTCAAATGGCGTCCAAGACTGTCCACCTTTTTATATTTGGATATGGCATGAAATAAAAAATCCCTGATAGGGTGAGCATTAGGATTTGAATACAGGAAATTACAGAATCCGCTCTTGTCTTTCAGTAATTCTTTTGCTTGGGAAATTTCCTTTATCTCATTCTCCCTTTGAGGTAAAAACTTATAAAAGAAATCGAATGGTGGTAGTATCTGTATATATCTGTCATTGTTGTGGTTGGTTTCATCGAAACCAACACCATAATCAAAGATATTGAAATCAGTTGCACATGCTTCACCGCTAAAGAAAACTTTGACATCACTAGTGCTGTAAAGTTCCTTGAACTTTTTCTTATATTGCGGATTTGTATATATATGCTCTGTTGCAACCAGGATTTTAGGGTTGACATCTGTCCAAACAAAATTATATTTGTCTTTGAGCTCAAAAAGTTTCGTATATCTTATAAAACTTTCTACATCTTTACATGATGGATGAAGTGCATAAATTTTTACTTCTTTCATATCTTTTCAGATTTTACTTTTATCCACAAATTTTATAGTACTTCGCATACCACTCTGCAAAGGCTCTGAGACCGTCACGCAGTGATGTTGAAGGTTTGAAACCGAAATCCTGCTCAAGAGGAGTGGTATCGGCATAAGTCACGGGAACATCACCCGGTTGCATTGGGACGAGTTCTTTGTGTGCCTCGAAGTCATAGTCCTGTGGCAGTACGCCGGCACGAAGGAGTTCCTCCTGCAGTATGGTTACAAAGTCCAGGAGGTTCTCGGGCTGGTTGTTGCCGATGTTATATACTTTATAAGGTGGTATTGGAAGGCCGTCCTCGCCGTTTGCCTTTTCGGGCGCGTGCCGCATAACACGGATGATGCCTTCTACGATATCATCAACATATGTAAAGTCGCGCTTGCAGTTACCATAGTTAAATATCTGTATCTTGTCACCCTTGACAAGCTTGTTGGTAAAGCCGAAGTATGCCATATCGGGGCGACCGGCGGGGCCATAGACAGTGAAGAAACGCAAGCCTGTGCTTGGGATGTTATATAGTTTGCTATATGAGTGTGCCATCAGTTCGTTGCTCTTCTTGGTGGCTGCATAAAGACTCACAGGGTTATCGACCTTGTCGTCTGTTGAATATGGCACTTTTTTGTTGCTGCCATATACGCTTGACGATGAGGCATAGACAAGATGCTCAACATTGTTATGGCGGCAAGCCTCCAGTATATTATAGAAGCCTATGAGGTTGCTCTCTATATATGCACCGGGGTTGGTTATGCTGTAACGCACACCGGCCTGTGCAGCAAGGTTCACTACAACATGTGGTTTGTGGTTGGAGAAGATTTCATCCATCAAGGCTTTGTCTGCTATGTTACCTTCGATGAATGTAAAATTACCGAACTCACAAAGTGCTGCCAAGCGCTCTTTCTTGATGTTTACATCATAGTAGTCGTTCATGTTGTCGATGCCAATGATGTGCGCACCTTCAACTTCGCTAAGCAATCTCTTGCACAAGTTGCTACCAATGAAACCGGCAGCTCCTGTTACCAGAATGGTTTTCTCCCTAAGGTCGATATTGTATTGCAACATGATTTTTTGTTTTAGTGTATATCAGTCTCTCTGGAATATATCGCGTGTATAGACTTTATCCTTGACATCATCGAGCGCGCTATCGTAGCGGTTTGCGATAATGGCCTGTGACTGCGCCTTGAAGTCGGCAAGGTTATTGATGACACGGCTACCAAAGAATGTTGTGCCATCCTCAATTGTCGGCTCATAGATAATCACCTCGGCACCCTTAGCCTTGATGCGTTTCATAACACCTTGGATTGATGACTGGCGGAAGTTGTCGCTACCGGCCTTCATTGTGAGGCGATAGACACCTACGGTTACGGGCTTTTCCTTTGACGCATCGTAAGCGCTGTTTGCCTCATAGCCACCGGCAATTTCCAACACGCGGTCAGCAATAAAATCCTTGCGTGTACGGTTGCTCTCAACAATGGCACTCATCATGTTCTGTGGCACCTCCTGATAGTTGGCAAGGAGCTGCTTGGTGTCCTTTGGCAGGCAGTAACCGCCATAGCCGAACGAGGGGTTGTTATAGTGGTCGCCGATGCGTGGGTCGAGACCGACACCCTGTATGATGGCTGCAGAGTCGAGTCCCTTAATCTCGGCATATGTATCGAGCTCGTTGAAGTAGCTCACGCGCAGTGCAAGATAGGTGTTGGCAAAGAGTTTCACGGCCTCGGCCTCCTTCAAGCCCATGAACAATGTTGGAATGTTCTCCTTGATTGCTCCCTGCTGCAGGAGTGATGCAAATGTGTGGGCAGACTCGTCCAAGTGATTGCCGGCAATGGCCTTGATAGCCTGGTTTTCCTCGTCGAACTTATCAATCATTTTTGGATAGCCCACGATTATGCGGCTTGGATAGAGGTTGTCATAGAGTGCCTTGCTCTCGCGCAAGAACTCGGGCGAGAATAGCAGGCGGAACTTGTGGGTGGCGTCCCAACCCATTTCCTTGAACTTGCGGGCGTACTTGACATAGAGGCTGCGGCAGTAGCCCACAGGAATGGTACTCTTGATTACCATTGTTGCTTGTGGGTTTACCTCGAGTACAAGATCTATGACATCCTCGATGTGATGGGTGTCGAAGAAATTCTTCTGTGGGTCGTAGTTCGTTGGGGCTGCAATGACAATGAAATCGGCATTGCTGTAAGCCTCGCGGCCGTCAAGTGTTGCACGCAGGTTGAGCTGTTTCTCAGCAAGATACTTCTCGATATAGTCGTCCTGGATGGGCGATATACGGTTGTTGATTTTCTCAACTTTCTCTGGGATTACATCAACGGCAACAACCTCGTTGTGCTGCGCCAACAGCGTGGCTATACTCAAGCCTACATAACCTGTTCCTGCAACTGCAATTTTCATGACTATAAGATTTGATTATTATTCTGTTGTAGCAACCGGTGGTATCGAACCACGAACATTGTGTTCCACCTGTGCGGTTGCTTCCTTATATTATTGTTATTTCTTGTAGATTCCGCAGAAGTCGAGAATTATCTTGTTCTCGTCCCATGGAAGGGTCTTGAACTGGTCGTGTGCTGTGAGCATTACAACGATGTCGGCTTTGTCGAATGCCTCCTGATATGGAGTGAGCTTGAATGTCTTGTGTTCCTCTACATTTGGCTCAACAATCATAATATCGGCATTATTACACATCTGCATCACCTTTCCTACGATGGTCTTTGATGGTGACTCGCGAAGGTCGTCGATGTTTGGCTTGAATGCCAAGCCCATCATTGCAACAACTGGCTTGCGACCGTTCTTGAGCTCGAACTCGAGCATTGTGCTTTTTACCTTCTCGGCACACCAGAAACTTTTGTAGTTGTTGATGTTGCGTGCTGTTGCAATAATCTTGCTCTCGGCAGGATAGTCGGCTGTAATGAAGTATGGGTCAACAGCTATACAGTGTCCACCGACACCACAACCCGGCTGCAGGATATTCACGCGTGGATGCTTGTTTGCAAGGTTGATGAGCTCCCAAACATTGATGCCGGCCTTGTCGCAGATGAGCGAAAGCTCGTTGGCAAAAGCAATCTGCACATCGCGGCTACTGTTCTCGGTGAGCTTACACATCTCGGCTGTGCGGCTGTTGGTCTTGTGGAGTTCACCCTTGACGAACTGTGAGTAGAACTCAATGGCCTTGTCGGTTGACTCGGGTGTGAGACCGCCGATAACGCGGTCATTGTGCACGAGTTCATAGATCACATTACCGGGAAGAACGCGCTCGGGACAGTATGCGATGTAGATCTTGTCTTTGAGTTCGGGACGCTCTGCGAAAATGATGTTTGCCATCATCTCGGTTGTGCCGATTGGTGATGTTGACTCAATAACATAAAGGTCGCCCTCCTTCAACAGTGGGAGTACGGCGCGTGTAGCAGCCTCTACATATGAAACATCGGGTTCGTGATCGCCCTTGAATGGAGTTGGAACTACCATGAAATAGGCATCACTCAACTGTGGAGTTGTGTAAGCTTTAAACTTGCCGGCAGCAATAACCTCCTGCAACATCTCTTCCATTCCCGGCTCAATGATGTGGAGCTTGCCCTGGTTGGTTACTTCTACTACTCTGGGGTTGATGTCGACACCTACAACATCAATTCCGTGCTTTGCTGCAATAATTGCTGTGGGGAGGCCAATGTAGCCGAGTCCCATAAAACATGCTTTCATAAATATTTTATATTAATGTTATTATTTGTTGCTTCTGCTTTTTAGGACAGGCTGACCCTGCCCCTACTATTTGTTATCTCAATGTTTCTACTATTCTGCCACATGCGAGTCCGTCGCCATAGGGGTTCACAGCCTTGCTCATTGCATCATAGTGTGCCTGGTCGTCGAGCAGTGCCGATACTTCGGCAACTATCTTATCGTAGTTAGTACCAACAAGTTTGACAGTGCCGGCCTCGAGCGCCTCGGGGCGCTCTGTAGTGTCGCGCATCACAAGCACGGGCTTGCCAAGGCCAGGAGCCTCTTCCTGAATACCGCCGCTGTCGGTAAGCACAATAGTACTCTTCTCCATCAGATACACGAATGACAGGTATTCGAGCGGTTCGATGAAGAACATATTAGCCCCCACCTGGCCTCCCCCCATAGGGGAGGGAGTAGAAATAAGTACGCTTTTTATCTTATTTATGCATTCTTCGATGTCTGTTATTACTTCTTCATTAGTGAAGCGGATAACATTGAAACCAAGCTCGTTTAACCTTGTGGTTCTATCCTTGTCGTATTCAATTTGTCCTGTTTCGGCATGGTATGCGCCGTCAACTTCTATTACTAACTGTTTCTCTAAACAAACGAAATCTGCGATGTATTTGTCAATGATGTGTTGGCGACGGAACTTGAAGCCAAGTTGATTGTCTCTTAAACAGTTCCATAATGCAACTTCTGCATCAGTGCCTTTTTGTTTGTTCTCTTTTGCAAAATCTTTTAATAAACCATATAATATGGGGTCTGCTGTCTGATAACAGCAGTTTTCTCCCTCCCTACTGGGGAGGGTTGGGGTGGGGCTTCCAAAAACCTCTGCAATTGGCTTGCGTACATTGGGATTGAGATGCATCGGGTACACGAAATCTACATCGGGGTATTTTTGTGTAAGGTCCTTGATAGCTGTGCACATGTTGATGAAGCCGTCGCCGAAGTTCTCGCGGCGGTGACCGGTGATGAGCACAAGCTTCTTGCCATCGGCAAGGCGGTTTACATCATATCCGGCCTGTGCAAGCAGCGTCTGAAGCTCGCTATTGAGAGCTTCATCCTCCTTGATTTTATTCACCACCCAATAGAGCGCATCGATAACGGTATTACCGGTAACGGTAATGCTTTCATCGGCCACAGCCTCGCGCAACAGATTAGCCTTGCTCAATGGGGTTGGAGCGAAATTGTATGTTGCTATGCGACCCGTAATCTGTCGGTTCATCTCCTCGGGCCATGGACTATAGATATTATGGGTGCGCAAGCCCGCCTCGACATGACCAACAGGAATCTGCATATAGAATGCAGCAAGCGCCGCCGCTGTACTTGTAGTGGTATCGCCATGAACAAGAACCACATCGGGTTGTGTTTCCTTGAGAACATCGCGCATGCCTGTAAGCACTCGTGCTGTGACATCGTAAAGATCCTGTCCTTGTTTCATTATGTTCAGGTCATAATCGGGTGTGATTTCAAAAAGCTGCAAAACTTGATCAAGCATCTGGCGATGCTGACCGGTAACACACACAATGGTCTGGAATGCATCGGGGTGTTTTTGAAATTCCTTTACCAATGGCGCCATTTTAATAGCCTCGGGGCGCGTTCCGAACACGAGCATTACTTTCTTCATGACTTTATTGTTTAATTTTTCTTACAAACCCGCAAAATCCCTGCCCGACTCCATATCATTGTCTAAAACCGCCATTTTTCACCCAACGAGAGCATGCAAAGTTTCACTTATTGCAAATTTAATAATTATATCATTAATAAACAATTTTAAATGAAATTGTTTTAAAAAATTAAGATTCAATATTGTTTTTGCCATTATTTCAACATAGACACCATCCCCAATCATACAGATGGTTTACTCTTACAAATGGCATTCAAGAACAAAGAACAGCGAGGTTTCTTATAAATTCAACACACGCGCAAGTCGCTCCGACGCCTTATTATCGCAGTATAGATTAAACAACCCAGAATTCGTTTCATTAAATTCGGGCAGACACTCAATGAATTCTGTCAATTTTCCGTATGTATCAATAATATAGCCGGGTAAATTCTCGTCAAGGTTTTCAATTGTAAGCCCACGCGAATCCTTGTATTCTTCGATATCGTTCATGACAAAACCTATAGGCCGTTTAAGAATACAGTAGTCTATCCACACCGAGCTGTAATCGGTCAGGAGATAGTGACAAGCACCCAAAAGTGGGTATAAAGGTTCACAAAACTCTTTTGGTTTTACAATCACGAGATTTTTAAAACCACCGAAATCAACCTCTTGGAGTGCGTCCATGGGATGTAACTTTACAATGAGCAAGGATGCGTTTTCCTGCAGGAACCCATCAAGCCGGTGCAACTCATCCATAGACAGGAATGATATCCCGTCCTCATTAAAGACTCCATCCCTGCGTATATCGCCTATTATTGATTGCCTGTATGTAGGCAACCATATCCCTATAGATTTATAACCATCCGTATTAATGTTCCTATTGCTGAAAAAATCACTTTTTTCATACATCAAGTCATTCCTTGGTTGCCCCACGACAAGAACTCTGTCAAGACTGATGTTATTGAACGACTTTGCCATTATGTCTTGAAAGAATGGGCTGGTTGCAATAAGATAGTCGGCTTTTGCAGACATAACGCCACCGCCATTGACATCCATGCATCCAATCTTTTTCAATGGCATTCCGTGCCACAAATTGACAATCTTGTCTTGGCTATTGAATTTCAGAAAATCGAAAATGCCATGTGTACTGAACACATATCTGGCTCTTGCGTAATAATAAAATGCTTTTACGGTATATTTGTAATACCCTTTTACTCCCGGATATATCCCAACAGATTCCTTGTCAGAATACAGCCAGATGCATTTATACTTGCCGGGTCTGTTTTTCTTCAAATATTCCTGCATTGCAAAAGCGTTGTCGGTATAATCGGGGAAACTGGAAAATACAAGTATATTCTTTGATTTGGGAATCAATCTGACCGCCAATGACAGAAGAGCGTGTATGATTTTCATATTCAAATCTATTATCAGAACCACCTTAGAATGTTGACAAATGCATCACATGCTGTTTTATAGAGAGTATATTCATTTCAACAACTGACATCAAGAACAACTCGACATAATGTTATCTTGCAATGGTATTAACAAATAACCCCTCGTAATTCTTGGCACATTCTCTCATACTATAAGGTTCATATGACTTTATTGCTTCAGTTCTCATTTTTTCCAATTTCTCAGCAGGAGTATCCAGGTACCTTTTCAAAGCGGCATAGTAAGCGTCTTCATCAATTCCTTTTGACAAGAAACCATTGACACCATCTTGAACTAAATCAACGATGCCACCGACAGGCGTACATACAGGAATTGTACCAACCCCTAATGCCTCTATAAGAGATATCGGTAATCCTTCGTGCGACGAAGTCAAGCAAAACACATCGGCCATCTTCAAATACCCCAAAGGATTGGTTCTGGTACCTAAAAGATGTAGATGGCGATTCTCTAGACTTTTAATAAAGTCGGCAATCTTTTTTTCGCAAAGCCTGCCTATAAATAGAATTTCAAGTTTGTACCCTTCTTTAATAAGCCTATCGGCCACTTTTGCCATAACATCCTGCTGTTTAGGATAACCGACATGTGCCAAATGTACCAGGACTTTTGTTTCGGGCGTCTCACGATACTTCTCAAATTCCTTTTTCACATTCTCACTGACATCTATCACCCTGGGGATATCCCTGCCATTATTGACCAGTGAAGCATCCATATTATAGAAGCCCCTAAAACTCCCCAAAGAACTTTTGGATATTGTGACTGGAGTAATAAATTTTCTTTTGAACAGAAATCTGCGCACTTTCTCTCCAATCAGGCCTTTAGCTTCCTCCTTGGCTACAGTATGAATTGTATGGAAAAATTTTACTTTCTTGCAAAACAAGGCTGAAAACGCTGTGTATATGATAGCACTTAGATGCGTATGTACAATATCCGGTTTTTCCTTTTTGATAAATTTGAAAATTCTGAAAGGAAGTGTCAAACTTACCCCTTTTTTCTTGTCAAAACTGACGACTCTGACATTCGGGTTTATTTCATCTTTAAAAAAGCCATAGTCCTTCAATGAATAAGAAAGGCACAATATAACCTCGTGATGTTTTGAAAGTTCATTGCACATATCGACAGTAAAACGCTCTGCTCCACCCGACCCCAATTGTGTAATATACTCAATAATTTTCATAATATAATATTGACAACCATCGCCCTATTTCGGTTTTCAACGACGATTATCTGCTACGATATTTTCCTAATTTCGTCCACTATTCTTTTTCGTATTCATAGCCATGCACCGGGAACCATCTGTTTGACTCGCACATACACCTCAATTGCGATATGCAATGATTTACTTATAACTATACCCGCCATTAACCTCTATGAGACTACCGTTAACGAATGGGTTGTCAATACAAAAACGGTATGCGTCAACCACCTCATCAACTGTTGCAAAACGATGAATTGCAGTCTTGCGATATATATTCTGTTTTATCTCTTCCGGCTTTTCCTTTTGCCAAGGTGTCTCAACAAATCCCGGAACAATGGCGTTAACGGTAGTACCTGTTCCCTCAAACTCCTTTACAAGGTTCTTGGCAAGAGCATGCACAGCTGCCTTGGTCACTCCATAGCCAAGCACCGTTGCATGAGGCATCAACCCCATCTGCGAGCCTGTAAAGATGATTCTTGAACCACCGGGGATAAGATTGTACAATTCGCGGATAAGTATATAGTGGGAATTCACCGCAACCTCCATCATTGCATCCCAATCGGCATCGGTGGTCTCGGTAAAAGATTTTCTTATGCTCATGCCTGCATTGCAGATTATGCAGTCTATTGCCGTGCATTCTGCTTTAATCCGGGATATGAATCCATACAGCTCGTCGCGTTTACTTTGGTCGACATTCACAGCTTCAAAATTTTCCATTTCGGCAGCGAAGTCCTCACCAACATATGTTGCATAGACTTTATATCCCTTTGCAAGCAACATCTTGGCTACACCAAGTCCTATTCCGGATGTTCCTCCTGTGACTATTGCGGTTTTCATATCTCCATAAAGTTTTTACGCTGTGTAAACTGTTGCATGGCCGCAGCCATTGCTATGCTTTCGCGATTTGCAAGACGCGCACTGCCAAATCGTTTGTTCACGATGCATGACATCCACTCCTGTATCTCGTAACGGAGTCCCTCGCCATCCCACTTGTAGAAGTATTTCTTGTTCTGGTTCTGGTCCTCGTAACGCAGTTCAAAATAATCGGTTTTCCACCATGGTGCAGGAACATAGGCATAGCCTTTGGTACCCGAGATGACAAGGTTGCCCTCGGTCTTCACTCCAAGACCCAGTTTGAATGTGCAGACCGCCTTGGGATAGCGGATGAGGCCTTTTGTATATATATCTACCCCGTTATCCATTCGGGAATAGATGGAGAGTTCCTCATAGTCGGTGCCCAACAGGCGGAATATTGGAAGAAGCGGATAGACGGCCGACTCATACATGGAGCCTCCGGCCTGGACAGGATCGAACTCGCGGCGTGTCTTGTCGGGGAGCAGACGGGAGAGTGAAGCTTCAACATCGACAACTTCGCCAATAGCTCCGCTCTTGATCATTACCATGAGGTGATTGAAAGCGGGGCAATGGGCTGTCTTGTTCGCCTCCATGAGCACCACGCCCTGTTCTTCGGCCAATGCGTATAACTCCTCGGCCTGTTCTTTCTCAAGTACCAGAGGTATTTCGCACAGGACATGTTTCTTTGCAAGCAGGGCTTGCTTGCTGTATGAATAATGGCTGAGATGAGGAGTGGCAATATACACGGCATCCACCTCTTCGAGCATATCTTCAAACGAGGCATATGCTTTTGCAAGATTATTGTTCTTTACAAATCCATCAACAACTGAGGAATCGATGTCATATGCGCCAATAATCTCAACACCATTGACAAAACTTGCCTCTGGCACAAAACGCCTGGCAATATTGCCACAGCCTACCACGCCAACCTTGATTGTCGCTTGTTTCTCCTCGCGAAGCATGGTTGATGATATTCCCTCGGTGCGGGGCAAATATACTACCTGACAGTACTCGTCCAGATAGTCGAACTTGCCTTCCCAGTCACTGCCTATGGCAAAGACATCGACATCGTATTTCTGTATGTCGTCTATTTTTTGCCCAAAGTAATCTTCTATGATAATCTGATCGGCAAGCCCGGTGGCCTTGACAGCCTCTACGCGTTCAAGAACATTGTTACATACATTGAGTTTGCCACGCTCGCGGTCAAAGTTGTCATTGGTGACACCCACAATGAGATAGTCACCGAGTTCCTTTGCACGGCGAAGCAGGTTGATGTGTCCCTGATGCAACAGGTCATATGTTCCGTAAGTAATTACCTTCTTCATGTCTGTAGTTGCTATGCATTATGCGACCGGGATACATAAAACTGCGATGAAGCCACCACCAGAACGGCAGATGCCCATATCCAGGTTTTAATACATCATGCAAAGATAGCAAGACTTTTTATCGTCACAAAATTTGGACGGACTAAAGACACAAAGAGTGAATGCTTTTCACACCCTGCACAATCAACGGGCAAATATTTCCTTGTATATTTCTATTTGACGGGCTGTATTCTGCTCGCGATTGTGGCGGGCGTGGGCAATTGTCCTCATGGCCGTGTTGTCAAAATCCTTTGATTTCTCGAACTGTTCCATGATGAATTGCGCCAAAATCTCATGTTCGTCAAAATTGTACAACAGACCACAACTTTCATCGGGAACCATCAATGGAGTTCCACCCACATATGACGCGACGCAAGGCACTCCAAGCAGTTGGGCTTCACCCAGCGAGTTGGGGCTATTCTCGATACTTGAAGGGCACACGAAGACATTGCTCGAAAGGAACGCTTCTTTCATCTCCCGGGCATTGAGAGGGCCGGTAAACTCAACATGTTTCCAAAGGTTATTCTTGGCCAGCATGCCTCGTATTATACGGCCATAGCCGGTGAGATGGGTCTTGTCCCTGAATGTGGCAAATCGGGTTATATTTGCTCCCGCTATCCTGACTTTGGCATCGGGATATCTGCGAAGGACTGCAGGCAGGGCCTCAAGGACTTTATGTAGTCCCTTGAATGGTGATGTCGCCTGGCTCAGGAAGATGGTATGGGGTTGGCATCTGTCATATTCCCACCTTCCGGTATAAAACTCCTCGCGCAGTATTTCGTTGCAGAAGAAGTATTCGGCTGCTGGGTTCACAGCCTTCACATGGGCATGGTCCCAATTCGTGCGGCCAATGATATACTTGCATTTCTCGAGCATCTTGACCTCGACCTCTTCACCTCGTCTTCTGAATGTCTTCTTCTCGCGGATGAGGCTGTTATTCTTCTTTATATCCCTGAAAGTGAGATTCTTGAGTATTTGAGAAGTGGACAGGCCGTCACAGAAGTGCTTCTGAATGACCGAGATGAGTCCCTGGATTGAAATGACGACCTTGGCTTCGGGGAATACATTCATGAATGCCAGGCCCTGCGAGTACTCCGTACCGTGTATGTGTACTATATCGGGCTTTGCCATGTCATAAATCTCTTTCCAATATTTCTCGTGCTTTTTATTGTACCAGAGATTCCCTTTGCAGAACGGGAATGTGTAGTAGGTGATGTTCTCCCCTTTCGACACTTTCAGGGATTTCACTTTATGGTATATAGTGGCAATGGACAACTCTATTTCGGGGTGCTTGGCTATTTCGTTGGCAAGGCCTATCATCCATCCACCCGATGCCTTGAGTTGGTTCTCCCCGGTAATGAGCGACATTGCTTCGGGGAACAAGATATTTGTTATCCAGAGTATTTTCATTTGTACGAGTTTTAATATTGGTTGTGCATCCGCATTATTGGCCATGAGCCTTGGTGTGGAATATATTACAGTTTTATTATTTTTCTCAGTTTTTGCAACAGGTTCAAGGCACGGCGCACTCTTTTTGATTGTCCGTAGGTATATCTGCCGCTGAGAAAACGGGAGAAGCAGAGTTGACGCAGGTTTGCCGCATCGGCACTCTTTATGTACCTTTCGTTTATTTCACAGAACAGCCCGATGACCTCATTTGCAGGCATTACCTTTGAATTGTAGGCCAATTCTTTGGTTGCAGCCTTGACAATGTAGAGTTCATCGGCGAACTTATCGTTGGGCAACACTTCCTGAAAATGGTTGACAAAAGCAATCTGCGACAGCAGACCACGGCTGGATTTGCGCCGAACAAGGCTGTTTGAACTTATGCTCAGGTCATAGTGATAAAAAGCCTTTGCCAAATATGAAACCTTGACAGGGTGCTGCAGCATGGTACAGACAACAAAAAGGTCTTCCCATCTTACAATTTCCTGCGGGAACGAAATATTGTATCTGGTATATAGTTCCCTCTTGATGAGTTTGTTCCACAAAGCTCCATGGAGTTCCTGTCTGAGATATTGTTTCAGCAACGCATCCGGATGTAGGCAGCCTGGGGCCTGTGAGACATAGCGTTGCTTGCCTTTCTTGTGTGTATGGTAGTCGCAGAAAACAATGTCGGCATTGTCTTCAATTGCCTTGCGATACAGTTCCTCGAGCATTGTCGGATCGGCCCAATCATCCGCGTCGGCATGGATCGTATACTCACCGACAGCTTTGTCTATTCCGCACTGACGTGCCGACGAGACACCGCCGTTTTCTTTGTGAATAACCTTCACACGGGAGTCCTTGAGGGCATACTCATCACATATGGCACCGCTACCATCGGGACTGCCGTCATCGACCAGGATTAGTTCAAATTCGGTAAATGTCTGTGCCAGAATGCTGTCGACACTACGGTGCAGATATTTCTCGGCCTTATATACTGGAGTTATTATTGATATTGCGGTTTTCATAGCACATTTTTTTGTTTTTCGGCTTTACGCGTCATGCAAGACTACATCACCCATAGTCACCTCTCGGCAATGTACTTTATCCGACACTCACGAAAAGGTTGCCACATCGACGCTGTCGAGCATTACTTGTACGAAGCATCTTCCTCGGCTGCCATCTGTATGTCATCGGCCGGGAGTGTATACTTCCTTGCCTTTGCGCATTCATCATCTATCATTGTATTGACCTCTTCGCGCAAACGGATGAACTCATCGGCCTCTTCTTTGGACAAAGTGGCATAGATTTCATCATCACTATACGACATAGCGTTTGCTGCACCGCAAATGGTATCTACAAAAAACTCCCTACCGGTGATTTTCTTGTTCATTTCCTCTTCTGTCATAATACAAAAGCTACACTATTATACCTTCGCAAATATAACTCTCCTTTCGCAAATATAATTGTTTTTTTGCTCAATATGTCCAAAACCGATGATTTTTGTAGACAGACAGGCAATGGGGCGTCAACTTTACGGCTATCGCTGCAATTTAAAAACGAACTCAAGACCACCACCGGCAAGATTGCGAACCGAGATTGTACCGCCATGCAGTGCCACAGCATTCTTGACAATGGCAAGGCCAAGACCGGTGCCACCCAGCTTGCGGCTACGTCCCTTATCAACACGATAGAAACGCTCAAAGAGGCGCGCAAGATGCTCCTCGGGGACACCTGCTCCATTATCGGCAAAACTGAAGTAATAGAACTGCTCGTCACTCCTGAAATTGGAGATGGTGATTACCGCACCTTCGCCGGCATAGGAGATGGCATTGTCGGTCAGGTTACGGAATATGGAATAGAGCATTGAAGGGTCACCTGTCAAGAGAAATTTTTCGGGAAGGTTATTGACAACCATCATTTTCTGCTCGGCGACTTTATTTGCGACTTCAAGGAGCATGCCCGAGACAATAGGTGCCAAATCTACCGCTTCCATCTTTGCGCGCTGGACTCCATTCATATCGCCAAGTTGGGAGATATCCTGTACAAGACTGTTGAGCCTGTTGCTCTGCGAGTAGCAGCGTTCAAGGAAGTGCTTCAACTGCTCTTGGCTCAAATTGTCGGGATAGTTGTTGATTATGGTTTCAAGGTAACCCTGTATGCTGCACACCGGTGTCTTGAATTCATGCGCCACATTCTGCGTCAGCTGGCGTTTAAGCCTTGACTGTTCCTCGGCTGCAGTTATGTCATTTATTGATATCTCAAAGCCATTGTCACTGAACAGCACACAGCGCAGGGCAAAGACACGGCCTGAGGCTTCGATATTGTCCGACGCAAAGTCCTCGCGAACGCTGTTGTTCCAATAACCGCCATTATCTACAAAGCGTGCTATCTTTCTCAACTGTGGCAATTTGAGTATGTCACCGGGATTTTGAAGGTGTGAGGGCGATATGAAATCGGCATATTCACTGAAAAGGGGATTGGCAAAGACTACACGACGCTTTGAATCGAACACAGCTATACCCTCCTGGGCAATACTAAGGTGCTGCAAAAGTTTTCGTGTGGCAAAGTCGGAGCTGCCGGCATATTTCACAAGACGATAGAGTAGCCACACGACAGCCAGGATTATCGTAGTGGAAAAGGCCATGATCGCCACCACACCAGCTGTACCTCCAAGCTTACTCCTCATGTGCTGACCAACCTCGTAGTGGTAGTACATGAACGCTACGGCAAAAAGCAACAGAAGCACTACTGCCGGCAGGAAGTACTTGAGGAAAAAGCGAGAGACCCCTTGTTTCATTCGTTTACAAAACAATAACCGTAGCCACTACGGGAAACAACATTATTGGCATACTCGCCAAGTTTTTTTCTCAAACGGGCCATGTTGACATCTATACTGCGCTCAAGGACATTCACATCGTCGGGCCACACGCGGGCAAGAATTTCCTCGCGTGAATATACTCTTCCGGGGCGACTCATGAGCATACACAGAACCTCAAATTCCTTTTTCGTAAGCGATATGTCAACGCCGTCAATATATGCACGCTTTGTCTCTACATTGAGTTCCAAGCCCCTGAAAGCAAGATTATCACAGACTGGTTTTTCAACCGCAGGTCTTGCATTACGGCGTATAACAGCCTTGACACGGGCAAGGACCTCGCTTATGCGGAATGGCTTGCAGATATAGTCATCGGCACCCACATTGAAGCCGGTGAGCACATCGTTCTCACTTGTTTTTGCAGTTATGAAGATTATGGGTATGCGCGCAAGCGCGGCATCCTGCCTTATGCGTGCTGCAAGTGCGAAGCCGCTCATATCGTCCATCATGACATCGAGCAGCAGCAGACTATACCCGGCAAGCGGCATATCCAGAGCCTCCTTGCCCGAATTTGCGACATCCACGACATAGCCGTTGTTCTCAAGGTTGAACTTGAGGATTTCGCAAATATCCATCTCGTCATCAACGACAAGTATTCTGTCCATGGCGGTTTATTCTAATGAGTGCAACAAGGATATTTCACTTGCCCAACAGGTCTCGTCAGGTGTTTCAAGCACAATTGGCATGTCGTTGAAACGGTTGTCTTTCATGAAGCGCTTGAAGAAGTCCATGCCAAGCAGGCCAATGCCGACGCAGTCGTGTCTATCAACATGTGAACCAAGCGGTTTCTTTGTATCATTCAGGTGTATTGCCTTGAGATACTCAAGCCCTATGACACGCTCGAGTTCACCGAACGCGCCATCATAATCACCCACAATGTCATAGCCTGCCGAGTAGAAGTGACAGGTATCAATGCAGACACCTACACGGCTCTTGTCTTCAATGCGGTCAATGATGTATCGTATTTCCTCGAGTTTGTTACCGACATTACTACCCTGCCCTGCCGTATTCTCAATAACTGCTGTCACGCCATTTGTCTTTGAGAGTGCAAGGTTTATACTCTGGGCAATGGTATCCAGACATTGCTCGACCGATATCTTGTTCAAGTGGCTGCCTGGATGGAAATTCAGCATGGTGAGACCAAGCTGTTCGCATCGCTGCATCTCATCGAGGAACGCTGCACGCGACTTCTGCAACCCCTCTTCATCGGGGCTACCAAGATTGATGAGATAGCTGTCGTGTGGCAGAATATATTCAGGACTGAAACCACCTTTGGCGCAGTTTTCCTTAAAAAGTTCTATACTCCTGGCCGTAAGAGGCGCAGACACCCACTGTCTCTGGTTCTTTGTGAAGAGCGCAAATGCATTTGCGCCTACTGCCGTTGCATTGAGCGGTGCATTCTCTACACCACCACTTGCCGAAACATGAGGACCTATAAATTTCATATCTGATAATTCGTTTTTGCGAAGATAGTTAAAAATATGCCGGCAAAGGCCATATTATTAAAATTTAACCCTTGCCGGCATCATTATCAATCAAAGTACATTTCAAAGTTTTGGTTCATCGACCGATGTTACCTGCAGTGCAAAGAACTTGTTACCACCACGCAACAGGTTACGCACCTCACTGAGCAACTCATGGCTCTCCTGAATAAGATTCAGATAAACAAAGTCCATTCGCAAACTACCATTGCTCTTGTGCAGGCGCATTGTCTGCTCCTTGCGCAAGTTTGCAAGCTTATGCTTCAAAAGTTTTGCTCTTGTTGAAACCTCCTCGGCATTGTCATAATTACCGGTAGCGATTATCTCATTGATATCCTTGAGAACATTGTACACTCCCTGACAGAATGGAGAGAACTCCTCTACATACACTTTAGACAACGGGCTGAAGCTATTGTCGGCATGTTCCTTCATCGGTTCGCCAATACGGGTCAGAGTATTGAGCATCTGTTGGCAGCTATTGGTGCAGAGATGATACCATGTACTGCGTTCAAAAGCCATCTGCTGGTCAATACGCTGCAAACCACGGGTCTCGGCACGGCGCTGCTTCTTCATGAGCGCCTTTTCCTCGACAATCTTTATCAATGTACTCTTCAATGGACGCAAGGCATCCTTTGAGAAAGACTCGAACATTTTCTTGTAAGCCTCGGCCGAGAATGACAATGTATGTGCCAATGTCTCAGCGGCATGTCCCTTGAGGTTTTCCCAAACCTCATCCTGGTTTTCGGACTTGAGAATAATATCCATCTTCTCATCAACCTTCTCGGCAGACTTCTTCTTGTTGTAGTTGATGTGGCTGCGGACAAGCAGATAAATAACCAAAGCAATCATCACATACATTGCTACCACACCACCGAAGTTCAAGATTGTTGCAACCAATGCAGCTATTATGAATGCTGCACCTGCTGTAATGAACCAACCACCAACAACAGACACCACACCGGTTACACGATATACGGCACTTTCACGCCCCCAAGCACGGTCGGCAAGTGAAGAACCCATACCAACCATAAAAGTAACATATGTTGTTGAAAGAGGCAATTTCAACGAAGTTCCCAACGCAATGAGCAGACCGGCCAACACCAGGTTGACAGATGCACGCACAAGGTCAAAAGCCACATCCTCACGCTCTTCGAGCGGAGTAAAACGCTTGGCAATCCATTTTTTAATGCCATCAGGCGTCTTGCGAGAAACTGCATCAACCATTTTGGTCACAGCACGCACCATATTACGGGCTACAGATGAGGTACCGAACATTTCACCCTCCTCGTTCTGCTGGCTCGAAAGATCAATCGATGTCTGCAACACCTTACGGGCCTTCTTGCTTGTAAACAACGCGTAAACCATCACTGCACCGGCCGCAATCAAGAAGAGTGGAGAAGTCGGTATCGAAACACCCTTAGCTGTAGGAGTACCGGGAAGACCTTCAAATTCAATTGGGTTGAGCGATGTCATATAGAAAGCATCAACCGCACAATCGGCGCCGTGGGCAACATAGTCATTGAAAGATTCAAAACCTGCAAGCGTTACACCAATGAAGTTGACAAGGTCATTTCCGGCAAAAGCCATTGCAAGCGAGAATGTACCCATCAACACTGTAACCTTCAACACATTTACTTTCATCCAGTGCAAAGCCTGCATGAGTATAGTCAGCACCACAAACGCACAAAGGAGAAATACTAAAGTATCGTCATATATGAATTTATATACATCTATTGGAAGTTTCGCGACAAGGGCACTGCCTTTCATTCCTTTCACAAGCATGAAGTAAAGAATTGCAGTTGAAGCAAAGCCACCATAAAGTCCAATTTTACGACCCAGATTCTTTCGATAGTGGAAAGTAAAGACAATACGGGAAAGCCATTGCACTATGAGACCAAAAACAAACGCAATTGCAACAGAAAGGAATATCGAAATGATAATAGTCATTGCCTTGTCTGTGTTCAACATGCCCAAGCCAGCGCCGCCAGAGGTAAGCAAAGCTGTCATAAACGATGCACCAAGAAGTTCAAACACCATTGACACGGTTGTCGATGTGGGCAGACCAAGAGAGTTGAAAAGGTCAAGCAAGAACACATCACTGATTACTACAGCAAGATAGATACACATGATCTTTTCAAAGCTGAAATATCCAGGCATAAAAATACCATGACGAGCAACATCCATCATTCCACTACTGAAAGCTGCTCCAATAAATACACCAACTGCTGCCACAATGAGCACATGCTTGATTTTTGCAGCCTTAGAACCGACGGCCGCACTCAGGAAGTTTACGGCATCGTTGCTCACACCTACTGTAAGGTCTATCACTGCCAGCGCAAACATGAACGCTATGACAAAACAGTAAGAAAGCTCCACAGAGCTAAGCCCCGAAAAATAAGTAATAATGTCGTTAATAAAGTCCATATATTATTGTATAATGTTTTTCACAACATTCATGGCCATAACAGGGATTCGATTGCCATGAAAGACAACACCCTATTACGGGAATTTCATAATTCTGTTACAAAAATATTCATTATTTTAATAAAACAAAACATTCGGAGACAAAAATCAACCGAACATAATGTATTCCGTCTGCATCGGTCTGCAGACGGAATACGGGAACACTGTCATCAAGCAAAATACTTGCAACAACCACGCAACAGGTTACGCACCTCACTGAGCAGTTCATGGCTCTCCTGAATAAGATTCAGATATACAAAATCCGTCCTCAGGCTTCCATCTCCACTATGCAGCAGCTTGATTTTATCCTTTCTCAATTTTGCCAGTTCATGTTTGAGTTCCTTGGCTTTTGCCGAAACCTCATTGGCACTGCCATAATTGCCTGAAGCAATCATGCAGTTAATATCCTCAAGCACTTCCACCACCCGAACACAATAAGGGGTAAACTCATTTACGCATGTCGGTGACAGCGGAGTAAAACTATGTTCAGTGTGCTCCTTTATCGGTTCTGCGATACGGTATAGTGTATTCAGCATCTGCTGGCAACTGTTAGAACACAAATAATACCATGTGCTGCACTCGTATGCCAATTGCTGGTCAATACGCTGCATTGCCTTTGTCTCAATGCGGCGGTTCTTCTTCAAGACCTCTTTTTCCTCAAGCATACCACCCAACATAGCCTTCATCGGGCGCAAAGAATCCTTTGCAAAAGCGTTGAACAGAGTGCGGTAAGCACCGGCCGAATAGGACAGTGAGCGCGACCATGTTTCGGCAGAATGTGATTTCAAGGCAGTCCAGACAGCCTCTTTGTCATCAGATTTGAACATCACCTGCATATTGGCATCAACTTTCTCTGCCTCGCGTTTCTTATTGTATTTTACATTGCTGCGATAGAGCAACAGCACCACCAATGCTATCATCACAAACATCGCAGGCAAACCTCCGAAGAACATCATGAGAGCGACAAGTATAGCTATAAGAAACGCAGCACCTGCCGTAATGAACCAACCACCGATAACAGAAACTACACCTGTGACACGATACACAGCACTCTCACGTCCCCATGCACGGTCGGCAAGTGAAGAGCCCATGCCCACCATGAATGTTACATAAGTTGTAGAAAGCGGCAATTTCAATGATGTGCCCACAGCTATCAACAAACCGGCAAGTACTAGATTTACCGATGCGCGTACAAGGTCAAATGCAACATCCTCACGCTCCTCAAGTGGAGTAAAACGCTTGTTCACCCAGCGACGCACATTCACAGGTGTCTTGCGTATGAGCACAGTCGCGCTCTTGGTCGAAGCACGCACAAGATTACGGGCGAATGACGAAGAACCAAACGATTCATTCTCGCTGTTCTGCTGCTTGGAAAGATCTATTGAAGTCTGCAGCACCTTATGCGCCTTCTTGCTCATGCAAAGAGCGACAACCATCACCAGGCCTGCAGCCAAAAGGTAGAATATCGGAGTTTTAGCAGTGCCGGACAAGGACTCCATCGTCAGTTCACCGGGAGCAAGCCCCGAAGCAATATATTCATTGAACGAATCAAGGCCGGCGAGTGTGACACCAATGAAGTTCACAAGGTCATTTCCGGCAAAAGCCATGGCTAGCGAGAATGTACCCACAAGCACCACAATCCTGAGCACATTCACCCTGCAACGATGAAGCAGCCACATGAGTAATGTAAACAGTACCAGGCTGCATAGCAGCAGCATTGCAGTATTCTCATCCACAAAGACCTTTACATCCTTGGAAATTATGGTCGTTCCCTTCAATCCTTTGATTAGCATGAAGTATACAATTGAAGTTATTGAGATACCGCCGAAGAGACCCATCTTCAAGCTGCCGCTCTTCTTGTAGTTGAAACTGAAGATGACACGGGAAATCCACTGTACGATGAAACCAAAGA
>JAEIGA010001676.1_pt1 | contig 34951 bp, 20 predicted proteins | sample 9270691 | NCBI WGS metagenome assembly JAEIGA01 (sample SAMN17057246, study PRJNA624740) | gut metagenome | biome: biome; isolation source: fecal sample | host: Bos grunniens | place: China: Xizang | collected 2019
ACAAACAACGATAAGCAAACTTCTTATTATTACAAACTGTCATATGACACATTGAAGAAGAGCATGGTTTATCAACAAGGTATCTATAACACTGCAAAAGATAGCCTAGGAAAGCCTGATCCCGCAGTGGCAATTGCTTCGGATGTAAACAACAAGGGTGCTTTAGCAGCTCTCCCCAAAAACATTTACACGGAGATCATGGAACACAGCATCGTTGTTGGTGATATTGCCGATGGAAACAAATATCATCAAACTAAGGGTTATGCAACAATCAAGGTTGAAACTGAGCCCTCTATAGATGAAGAAGGCATGCCCTACAATGCTGTAACCCAGATTTGGGGTGGTCGTGAACTAGAACAAATGTTGAAGGGAAATAGAGAAGGCGGTATCCCTGTAACACATACTTATGGACAAAAGAATGGCCGTACCTATCGTTTGGAAAATGGTATGATACAACCCGCTACACGTTCGGTCTACAACATTCTGCACGACACACCAGAGTTCAAACATTTCCTCACGTTATGTCATCCTGACTCTAGCACATTTAGCATCAATGACAAACAATACAATATTATCAATAGTTTGAAATCGGTTAAAGCAGATGGCTATACCTTTACAGACAAAGCTGCCTCTGAAATTGATGCTTACAATATATTTACAATTGAGTCAGGTTATCCTGGTTTGGACTGGAACGTAAACTCATTCAGCACCTATCACTATACGGTATATGTCCCCGACAGCAATGCTATAGCTCAAGCTATCGAAGAGGGTCTACCTCGTTGGAGTGAACTTGTGCCATTGGCAACAGCTATTGAGAATAACCGTACAACCACTATTAAAGCATGGAATGACTCTATCAGTCAGGCCAAGACTAAGAAAGACTCTATTGCAGAAAAGCGTTACGTCATATTACGCGACTCATGTGCCACTGCCAATAATGTACTCAGAGAAGAATTAAGAGAATATGTTTCGTTGATCGTTAACTTCGTAAAATACCACATGCAGGATATCTCTATTTATGTAGACAACACTCCTGTATGGGAAAGTGGCCAATATGGTACCGCGTCAGTTGACAACACCTTTAGTTTTGAAAAGCTTGATGTACATACAGGCTACAACACATTGCAAGTAAACGACCGCAACGTAGTTGTAAATGAGGAGAAGGAAAATATCCTCTACAATGTGATGGCTCGTGATATTAAGAAGAAGAATGGTATTGTATCTACCTCTTCATATGCCGTGATTCATCAGATTGACGGATACTTGATAAACAAGAGACTTCGTGAACAGATGACAAACTATAAAGAAAAAAACCGTAAATAATAACAGCCATGAAAGCGTATAAACATATAGTATTAGCTATCTTCAGCCTCTTGGCTGTGCAAGTAAGTGCGCAATCACAACGTATCTCTGGACAGATCAGCGATGTCATGGGACCGTTGATGATGGTGAACGTGGTCGAAATCGATAAAGACAATCGTATCGTAGAACACACAACCACAGACTTTGACGGTAACTTTACCATGATTGTAAAGAACGTCAAGAACAAGTTGAAAATCTCCTATGTGGGTTTCAAGGAAGAGATCCTAGAAATCGGTACGCGTACCGTATTCAACATCACCATGAAGGATGACAACCAGATTGAGGAAGTTGTTATCCAGGCTAAACCTCGCACCAATTCAGGAGGTCTCAACATCTTGGAGCGTGAGGTATCTGTAGCCAAGCAAACATTTAAAATGAGTGATGTAGAAGGTCTCTCTTTCACCTCGGTTGATGAGGCTTTGCAAGGACAAATTGCAGGTCTTGATATCGTATTCGGTTCAGGAGACTTGGGCTCAGGTTCAACCATGCGCTTGCGTGGTACATCGACCATCAATGGTAATGCAGAACCCCTCATTGTGGTGAACGACATTATCTTCGAAATGCCTTCAGGTGAAGATTTCGATTTCACTAGTGCCAACGAAGAAAAGTTTGCAGCCCTTCTCACCATCAACCCCGAGGATATCGAAAGTATTGAAGTATTGAAAGATGCTTCAGCATCAGCCCTCTATGGTTCACGTGGTTCGAATGGTGTTATTATGATTAAGACAAAGCGCGGTTCACGTGGTAAGACCAATGTCAACTACTCTTACAAGTTCCAGGACTCTTGGTTGCCCAAGGGTTTGAATCTTCTCAATGGTAATGACTACACCATGTTGCTGAAGGAAGAGCACTTCAATCCCCGTCAAAACAATACCGCATCAGATGCCGATGAGTTGAACTATAATCCCAACTTTGCAGAATATGCAAACTTTGATAACAACACCGATTGGGTTAAGTTAATCTCACAACATGGTATTAAGCACCAACACGACCTCTCACTCTCTGGTGGCGGCGAACGCGCAACATTCCGCATATCAGGAAGTTACCAGAATGAAACTGGTTCTGTCATTGAGCAACGCCTCGATCGTTTCACAACCCGTATGGCCTTAGACTATTTCGTTTCAGACCGTATCAAGGTATCATCAGACTTCTCGTTGACCTACACGAACAACGATAAGAACTACGAAGGCTTATTGAACAATGCACAGCTCATTATGCCCAACATGAGTGTCTATGCACAAGAAATCCTGCCTGATGGGACACAGATAGACACCAAGGACTACTACCTCATGTTGCAAGAGTCTGCAGCAGCTGGTGGTGCTAGCAGCATCTTTGACAATAACCAAAAAGGCATCGTCAATCCAGTAGCCGTAGGTCATCTTGCCTGGAAGAATAGTAAAAGCTACGATATCTCTCCACAGATTTCTATTGACTACAACTTGTTGGGTTTGACTAGCGAGGAGCACCAACTCCGCTACCAAGGTTTGGTACGTATGAATGCAAGCACTAATAGTCATTCAGAGTATCGTCCTGGAAGCCTATCTACCAAAGCTTGGAATGCATCAGACAAGAACGTAAGTTCAACCAGTGATGATAAACGCTTGGAGTTCTATACCCGTCATCAGTTCACCTTCACTCCCTATTTAGGCAACTCTGACCACTTCTGGACAATGTTGGGCCGATTCGAGATGAACAAGGGTAACTCAAGCAACCAATACGCAGCTTCGTATGGTATCCCCACAGGTATCGAAAGTCCCACCACAGGTTCAGTACTCAGTGGTAGCAGCACCTCTACGGGTCAGTGGCGTTCTATGAGTTTCCTCTATACAACCACCTATTCATATAAAGAAGGTCGCTATAGCGTCACTGGAACTTTGCGACGCGATGGTAGTACCAAGTTTGGTGCAAAACGCCGTTGGGGTAACTTCGGAAGTATTTCTGGTCGTTGGAACATCATTGACGAGCCTTGGATGCAATGGGCACAAAAGAACTTGAAGTTGAGTATGCTCTCGCTTCGTCCAGGTTGGGGTACCACAGGTAATCAACCTTGGCAAGAATATTTACACTACACTACCTACTCTACATATGGTCAATACATGGGCATGACAGCTGTAGAGCAAGGTGGACTTCGCCTCACCGACTTGAAATGGGAAAGAAAGAGCGAGTACAACATTGGTAGTGACCTAGGTTTCTTTGACGATAAGTTGACCTTTGGATTCAACTACTACAACAACTTGACTACAGACCAGTTGATGGGTGGCTATGCTATACCCTCATCAAATGGATATTCAACCCTGGCCTATCGCAACACAGGTAGTATCCGTAACAAAGGATGGGAATTGAATATCAATGGAAATAACTTCATCAAGGTGGGTAAATTCTCTATGGATACCTATTTCAATATCGGCCAGAACTTCAACACCGTAGAAGAGATGGAAGAGAGTATATTGGATAGCCAAAATGGAGACTATGACTATCAGAACGGAACCTTTATGGGACGTATCCAACGTAACAACCCTTTGGGCTCTATCTATGGTTTCAAGAGCAAGGGCGTTTATCGCTACAGTTACAAAAACTATGACAAGGCTGTCATAGTGGCTCAAAAGGAAGGTCTGAACGTACAGGACATCTGCCCCGTAGCAGTCGACAAGAATGGCGACATTATCTATGGAGCTAACGGTAAACCCCTTCCCATGGTATTTAACTATGGCAGCACCAACTACTACTTTAAAGGTGGTGACGCGATTTATGAAGATATCAATGGCGATGGTAACATCAACCAATTGGATATCGTGTACCTGGGTAACTCTAACCCCATTGCACAGGGAGGTTTCGGTTTGACATTCAAATATGACCGTTGGTCATTGAGAACCAACTTCAACTACCGTTATGGTGTAGATGTCATCAATAAGGCTCGTATGAATGTAGAGAACATGTACACCAACTATAACCAAAGTATCGCTGTGAACTGGCGCTGGAGAAAAGAAGGCGACATCACAGAGATTCCCCGTGCACTCTACAATTATGGTTATAACTGGTTGGGTAGTGACCGCTACGTAGAGGATGCTTCATTCCTCCGCCTCTCATACCTACAGTTATCATATAGTGTAGATCCACAAAAACTGAAAAAGTATGGTTTGAACAGCCTTCGTTTCAATGGTTCTATGAACAACCTCTTCGTATGGACCAAGTATACAGGTCTTGATCCTGAAGTAGGATTAGGCGGTTGGGGACGTGCTGAGGACAATGCAAAAACACCGCGTTCACGTTCTTACACATTCTCAGTCTCTGTTGGTTTCTAACTTGAAAATATAAATTCCTATGAAAAGATATAACATAAATTTGTCACGCTTTAAGTGTACAGCAAAAGCCCTCCTAGGAGGAGTTTTGGTATCCCTATTCGGAGCTTGCGATGACTTCCTCACCATCTACCCGACCAATTCGGTTGTATTGGAAAACTATTGGAAGGTTGAAGCCGATGTGGATGGTATGGTAGCCAATTGCTATCGTTCAATGATACAGTTTGGGTTTATGGAACGTTTCCTTGTATGGGGAGAAATTCGTTCAGACAATGTAATGGAAGGAAACTTCAATAATGGAGGTAACTCATCATTACGCGACATCAACGAAATTAACCTCATGCCTACCAATGGATATTGTTCATGGGCCGATTACTATAAAGTAATTAACAACTGCCATATCGTACGCAAGTATGCCCCTGGGGTTGTGGAGAAGGACCCAGACTATACCCAATACGACCTCAAGAACCATGAGGGTGAAATGCAAGCTATCAGCGCACTCTGCCACTTTTATCTGGTGCGTGCCTATAGAGACATTCCATTGTTGAAAGAAGCGATTGTAGACGACAGCCAAAATTTGTATCAGGAACAGGTCGGTCCTATTGAAGCTTTGGATTGGATTATTGAAGAGTTAAAAGAGGCAGAAGGAAAGGTTATCCAATCGGGAAACTATATTTCGAATGACGAAAATAAGGGACGTATCACTACCGATGCAGTACGCGCAATTCTAGCTGATGCCCTGTTATGGAGAGCTTCATTCAAAACATTTGATGGTCGTACAGAGGAGGCAAAGGCTGACTATACAGAGTGTATCGACTATTGTGAGCAGATATTGGAAGCACGTCGCCAATACATGAAGAAGTATGTAAAAGCAAATCCCAATAGCAGCTACAAGAAGTTAGCAGACGAGAAATATCCTTTGGTGAAAAGTTATCCTGAAATACGCGACTTTGCTAACGGTGATGATGCCTACGACGAAGTGTTTGGTGTAGGACAAAACAGTATCCCCGAAAGTATCTTCGAATTGCAGATGACTGGTGACGTAGAGAACCAGAACTACCTCGTCACCTACTATTATGGCCGCGAGAAAGGACAAAATGCCCCCTTCGTTGCAGGAAAGAACCTCTTGGACATGTATGCACTGACAGATTATCGCAGAGAAAGCTTTATCCTGGCTCCAAAAACTGAAGAAGAACCCGCGTATATACTTAAATACACGACATCTGGAACAAGCGGTAAGTTTACGGGAGATGGCACTGAACCGTTGTCACCCAACTATCATACCACACATGAGCAGACCGATAACACAAAGGCCAACCATGGTAAACGTTATATAAATAACTGCAATTGGATTTTGTATCGTCTCTCTGACGTAATGCTTATGAAAGCGGAGGCCTTGGCCTACAGAAACGAAAGTGGCGACCGCGATGCTTCTTTTGAATTAGTAGAAGCCGTATACTACCGTTCCAATGACAAGGAAATGATTACCGATGACACCAAATTGCTGAAGAAGCCTGCCGATGCTGCATCAATGCAACAAATGGTGCTCGATGAACGTCAGCGCGAGTTAGCATTTGAAGGCAAACGTTGGTTTGACCTTGTGCGCAAAGCACTGCGTATTACCAAGACCACAGCAGAAGGTGAGTCTGTCAACGACATCTCATCTGTAGTAGATGTCATCGTTAGTGGTAAATACGTTTCTAATCCCAAATCGTATAAGAACAAAATGCCCGATATCAACTACTTCTTCTTCCCCATCTATGAAAGGGATTTGAACACTTATGCGGGCAAAGAGAATGCAGGTAAGTTGAAACAAAATCCTGCTTATGAAACAGAGTCATCATTTGAACAAAACTAATACGGCATATATGAAAACGAAAAAAATTTCATTCGCACGCATCGCCCTAATGGCGGTGAGTATGGTGGCCATCACCGGTTTAAGTGGCTGTCGCGAAGAGATCGGAACTGAGAGCCGCTACACCTTTACAGGAAACACAGTGGCCAGTTATCTGGAGAAGTATCCAGAAACATACAGCAGTTTTGTGACAATCTTAAAGAAAGGTAACCGTTATAACCTGATGGAAGCTTATGGTGACTACACCTGTTTTGCTCCGACTAACGAGGCTATAGCACAATATCTGTATGAGCAGGATTCAATCTATAAGAATCCTCCTGCAGGTAGAGACTCAATCATTACGGGTGTATACTCTACCAACATTGAGGACCTCTCTGCTGAAAAATGTAAAGAGATTGCACAGACTCATATCATTCCAGTAGAATATAAGACCAATGCCATCAATGGCGTAATTCCCACGATGAACCTGAACGATCGCTACTTGAGTTATGACATTGCGGTGGGAGCTAAGAAGATGGTGAATGGTTATGCAGAGATTACAGATCCAGACGTCGAAGTTGAAAATGGTATTGTACATGGTGGACTGACCGCAGTATTGCACTTGTCAACCAATACCCTTCCCGTACAATTGGAGGATCATAAATGTTTCAGCTTATTTGTCGAAGCGATGAAGGCTACAGGCATTGATAAGATGTTGCATGACATTGAGGATGCCGACTACGAATGTGATGGCACTGATGGTCCTAAATATCAAGACAATGCAGCAACAACCGCACGTCCGCTCAAGCGTCTTTATGGTTATTCAGTATTTGCAGAACCGGATAGCATTTTCTTGGAGGCTGGCATAGAAACTCTTTCTGATTTGAAGGCTAAATGCGTAGAATGGTATGGCATAGAAGACGAGGACGAAGCCCTGTATCAGTTTATCGCTTATCATTTTATCAACCAGAACGTAATGTACGAGCATCTTTGCTATGTTGATTATGGTAGTGAAGAGGATGGCGGTTGTTGGTCTGACCCAAAAAATGGAAACAACACATTAGCAAGTAAAGCTGTTGCACTGTCTGACCGCGTTGAGCACTATGAGACATTAAACAATCATTTGATAAAGGTAACCGTTCCACGTAAAGATGGTTTTAACGTGAAAGAACGTATTGTGAACTACACCTCACGTGCTCGTCGCGATAATGCACAACATGTCACCATAGGCTCTACCAATATGGCTGACCACGTGGATATCCATATCTACTCACTCGAGGAGATGCAAACCCTATTTGACAAGGATTTCGATCCAGAAGCAAGAAATGGACGCATCCACCCCATCAATAAAATCCTTATCTACAATGAGGCAGAAATGAGAACTAACATCTTGTATGATATCATGCGCTTTGATTTCTCTGCTCTACTCCCCGAATTAAGAAACAGTAATATGCGTTGGTGTAAGAGTGGTGAAGCGGGTAGCCCTATTTACAATGGTAAAGTTGCTTTCTGCTTGATAGACAACAACACCAATTATTTGGAGAAGTCAACCCATTTCAAGGTTAACAATAAAGAAACGATGCTCTTCTATCTCTGCCCCAATATTAATTGGCAGAATTTCCAGGGCGATGAAATGATGGTAACTGGTAAGTATGATATCTCATACAAATTGCCTCCTCTCCCTGAAGGCACTTACGAACTTCGCGTAGGATATTCAGCTAACGAACTTCGCGGTATCGTACAGTTCTATGTTAACGATATGGTTACAGGTATTCCTATTGACCTACGCAAGTTAGCAGGAGATCTTGGTAATGATTTCTACCAAAATGATTTCACGGCAAAAGGAAATGGAGACTATAGCATGGGCATTGACGGAAACTATTATGCCGGTATCATCAACGACAAAGATATGAAGAACCGCGGTTACTTAAAAGGCCCGAACACGGTAAAAAATGGAGGTATACAAGATGAAAACGGAAATGCCGGATGGAATACGTTACGCAACTCATCTGGTACCTTGCGTAAGGTTGTTGGAACTGTAACTCTGAAATCTGGCGAAACAAACTGGTTCCGTATGAAGAATGCACACAGAACAGCTTCAAACGTAACACAGGGTATGCATGACTACCTGGAAATTGTTCCTTTGGAGTATGTTAACGATGAAATGGTTTCTTTGGACGAGAAACGTAAATAAAGGTGAAACAGATATTAGAACTATATAGTATGAGAAAGACATATATATTACCAAAACTATTGGCTTGTGCATGTGCAACATTGCTGGCTACGGCATGTAATGATGCTTGGGATGAACACTATGCAGTAGACCCAACACTCAATAACGACAAGACCTTGTGGGAAATGATAGAAGACGATCCTGAACTTCAAGGATTTGAACAAATATTGAAAGATAATGGCTACGATGAATTGCTCAAATCTGGCAGATACTATACGGTATGGGCTCCAGTAGGAGAGACTTTCACCGATTGCCCCGATGACAACATCGTAGGAAAATTTATCGAGAACCATATTGCCAACTATCGTCATGTGGCAACTGGAACTTTGACAGAGAATAATGGTGTACACATGCTGAATGGCAAACGTCTCATTTTCAAAGGAAGCAAAGGAGGATATACCTTTAATAAGGTAAATCTTGTAGAAGGTAAGTACAATATGCCTGCCAAAAATGGTATGCTCCATAAAATTGGCGGTAATGGAGAATATTCAACATATTCCTCAAACATCTGGGAGTATCTGGGTGAGAATCCCAAGCTGTCTCTTTTCAATGAGTATATGAAGAGCCATACAGATAGCACGATCAACCAAAGCTTAAGCGTACAAGGTGGCGTAAACGAATTTGGCGAGATAGAATATGTCGATATTGTATATTCGGTTAGCAACCCTTGGTGGAACAGAATAGGCCAGCTTAACAACGAAGACAGCACATACATTCTGATTGCACCTACCGACGAAGCATGGAAGGACATGTATAAGAAAGCAGAGTCTTACTTCAAGTACGACAACAGAGCTGCCAACGAAGATCCTGATTCATTGCAGAAGTTAATGACCGAAGATTATATGTGCCGTCACCTGGCCTTCAGCAAAACCGTGCAAAAGAACGATGACGAGTTGATTTCAAACTACAATTTCTGGGCAAGCGACAAACATGTCACCTTCAGTGGGAAAGAGAAGGATGACTTGTTTGCAGGAGAAGAAAAGGTCGTAGAGTTAAGTAATGGAACCGTGCATGTGGTAAACCAACTCAACTACTCTCCTTTGACATGCTTGCTTGATACGATTACTATAGAGGGAGAAAACACCTACTATTGTTGGGAAATTAACAACAAAGACAAACTGACGGATGACAACATTGACTATAATGTAGTCACTGTAAGCCAAGATAGTTCGTACTATGAAAACATATCGGAGCATCGATACATGATTGCACAGGAGCGCGGAACAAAAACTAATGTACAAATAACTTACACTATACCTAGTGTATATGCCGCTAAATATAGAGTAAAAGTAGTTGTAGTTCCTGCTGTTATTCAAAATCCAGAATTGGTGGATTTGAAACCTAATCCGCTAAAGATGAAATTCTCATTCCCCAAAGAAGATGGTGTGGGTATGACTGACGTTTGGACTGCAGAGTATAAGTACACTGATTACAATTATCAGAAGATCGATACACTTATTTTCAAAGCTACAAATGGGGACGAGTTCGTCACGATTCCTCATTGCGAGTATGGAGTGGCAGAACCAAAGACACAGTTGGCGATTTATTCAAACTATTCGTCACGTGCTGACGCTCTTGACCGTACCTTACGTATCGACTGCATCATTTTAGAGCCGATAGAATAACTATTATAACTATAAAAGATAACGACAATGAAAAACTATATATATAAATCTCTGCGATTAATCGTCGTGTTTGCTGGTATGCTCCTCGGAGTAGGCAATGTATGTGCCCAAGCCAACAAAGAGGATGTAGCTACGAACGAACAGTTGACAGAAATAGCAGGTGTCGTATACGATGCCGCTACGAATGAGGCATTGGCCGGTGTGCGTGTTGAGGCATTAGGGAACAAGCGATATACAGCGATGACTAAGCCTGATGGCACATTCACAATTAAGATTCCCGCATTTGTAGCCTCTCTATACGTATCAACTCCTGGTTATGAAGCAATTGTGGTAAAAGCAAGACAAGGAAAAGATTTGGCTCTCTACCTATACGATGAGGCATTCAGTACCTTTGTTGAGAACAAATTTGATGTAACTGCAAAAAATGAGGCCCATATTGGTGTAACAACAGCGAAAACATTGGAGACTGAAGTACAGAACCAAATGGGTGCCGATGTACACACCATCACACGCTCTGGAACCATCGGTTTAGGCGGTATTATGATGATGCAAGGTATCAGTTCACTGAACACTTCTGCACAGCCTCTTATTGTATTGGATGGTGTAATGCAGGATCTTCAAGATAGCTACACCACACTCCACAATGGCTATTACAACAACGTATTGGCAGGTATTGATGTCAATGACATTGAGAAGATTACTGTACTGAAGAATGCCACAGCCTTGTATGGAGCCAAAGGCGGTAATGGTGTCATTCTCGTAGATACCAAGCGCGGACATAGCCAAGCTACACGCATCGATGCCTCTATTTATGGCACATATACCTTGAAACCCAATTTGCCCAAGATGATGAATGCCGAACAATTTCGCATCTATGCCAGCGAGCTATTGGGTAGTGTAGAAACTGAGCAGACCAACTTCCCCTTCTTGTCAGACGATAAGAGCAAATACTATTATTGGCAATATCATAACGATACCGATTGGTCTGATTTTGTATACCAAAATGCATTGACACAAAATTACCATGTAAATGTACAAGGTGGTGACGAACGTGCAATGTACAACTTCTCTGTTGGTTTTGCTGATGGTGATAACACGATCCAATGCAATGACTTCAATCGTCTGAACATCCGTTTCAATACCGACATTATTTTGGGCGAACGTCTAAACACTCGTTTTGATATCTCGTACGCACGTACCAACAGAGATTTGCGCGATGATGGCATTCAACAAGACTTAGGTAGTGGTCCTATCGCCTCACCTGGTTTCTTAGCCTTAATCAAATCTCCATTCTTGTATCCATATAGATACAACAGCCTTGGACAGGTGACTCCTGCATTAGAAGTAGCTGACGATTTTGCTAATATTGATTATAGCACTATGAATAATAGTTTGGCAAACCCATTAGCTATTTTTGAGCATGGTGCTGGTGAGAACAAGAACATACAGGAATATACTGTATTTGATGTAACTATAGAGCCTCAAATGAAACTGACAAAGAATCTGCTCATTTCTTCTTTATTCAACTATAAGCTGCATCGTACTAATGAGAAATATTTCCGTCCCATGACGGGTTCTCCTACATTTAATATCGCAGGATTGGGCTTGTCAAAGAACGAAGTTCGCTCATTCTTCTCTAAGGAGACTGCTGTAAACAACGACACACGCATTGATTGGAACAAGACCTTCGGTGGTAACCACATCAATATCTTCGGTGGTTTCAGATTCTCTAATTTTGCTTATGATTCAAGTTTCCAATCATGTCATAATACTGGTAATGATAAGTTGCCCGATATCAGCGAAAAATTTGATTTCATCGATGAAGGTGGTGAGTTGAACGTCGTTCGTAACATGGCATGGTATGGTAATGTTGATTACAACTTGTATAACAAGTACTTCTTGCAAGCCAGCCTTACCGCAGAATCTTCATCTCGTTTCGGTCATGAAATTGAGAGTGCCCTGAAATTGGGTGGTGTATGTTGGGGATTGTTCCCTTCACTCCAAGCAGGATGGTTGGTATCAGCAGAGCCCTTCTTTAACACCGATGTTGTCAATTACTTGAAGCTTCGTGGTGGCATAGACTGGTCTGGTAATGACAATATTGTCAGCAATGCAGCCTACACCTATTTCAGTACTGTACAATATTCAGGTACAGCAATGGGTATCAAATTGGCTAACATCGAAAACCAGTCGCTCCAATGGGAAACCACACGCCGTTTGAATTTCGGTTTTGATGTACAGGCATTCAACAATCGCATCCGTCTGTCGGGTGATGTATTCCATAACACGACAAACAATTTGTTGACATTGGATAAGCTCCCCTATACCAGCGGCTTACACTACTATTGGTGTAACGGAGGCTCACTCGTCAACAATGGTGCTACGATAGGTGTTACCGCACGTGCCATTAACAAAAAAGACCTTAAATGGGAAATAGGTACTACAGTCGGAACTTACAAGAATAAAATCACAGAATTGCCTACTGGAACTTGGTTTGCCAATGGCAAGGAGAGTGAATTATATGGATTCACCACAGATATATATAACGGAACAATCCTCTCAGCCGAAGGCATGGCTGCTGGCGTTTTCTATGGTTATGAGACCGATGGAGTATATGCAACAGCCGAGGATGTCCCTGTTAATGAAGATGGTAAGCCACTCCAAACAGAACATCAATCAACTGGTGTTCCTATGAGTTTCGAGGCTGGTGATATGAAGTTCATTGATCAGAATGGTGACAACATGATTGACGAACAGGATCGCGTAGTTATCGGTAACCCCAACCCTGACCTCTATGGCAACATCAACAGTATGTTAAGTTACAAGAACTTCACATTGAGCGCAACTCTCAACTACTCATTGGGTAATGACGTCTATAACTACCAACGTGCACTCCTTGAGAGTGGTAGCAACTTCTATAATCAGACTGTTGCTGTTACCAATCGTTGGAAGGCAGAAGGACAGGTTACTGATATTCCCCGTGCGACATATGGTGATCCAAGAGGCAACAACCGTTTCTCTGACCGTTGGATAGAAGATGGTTCATATCTCCGCTTGAAAGATGTAACCCTGTCATACCGCGTACCTGTAAATGCATCATGGTTGCAAGGATTGACCGTTTGGTGCTCAGCAACCAACTTGCTGACTTGGACCAACTACTTAGGCAGCGATCCCGAATTCTCATTCAGCAACAATGTATTGTATCAAGGAATTGACAATGGTATGCTGTCACAAAGCCGTAGCTTCAACCTCGGTGTGAAAGTGAACTTATAATAGTAAGAATAAAATCAAATGAATATAGCGATGAAAAACAAATCATTGATTGGATTATTTGCAGCAGTCTTCGCATTGACATTGACTACCTCTTGTGAAGATATGTTGACAGTGGATTCTAATCGTCATGTATACGAAAAGGATCATACTTTGAGCAGCACAGCAGACTCAGTATATACCACCAATGGTATCCTGCAGTCTCTGCAACAAATTGCAGACAGATATGTGTTACTAGGAGAGTTACGTGGTGATTTGGTGGATGTAAATGACATTACCCAAACAGATCTTAGAAGACTTTCAGAGTTTAACTTTAACACAAACAACAGTTATGTGGATCCAACCGATTATTATGCAGTTATCAATAACTGTAACTACTTGTTGGAGCACATGGACATAAGCCACAAAAAGAATGGAAAGTTCTTGATGAAGGATGAATATGCAGGTGCGCTTAGCATCCGTGCTTGGACCTACATGCAACTAGCCATCAACTATGGCAAGGTACCTTTCTTCACCAAGCCTTTGACACAGGTTGCAGATGCTAAACAAGTGATAAAAGATGCCTCATGCCTATTGGATATCCAAGGTATTGCTGAACAGCTGATTCCAGAACTAGTGGAGTATATTGATGTAGAGATGCCCTGTTGGGCTCCAGTAGGAGAAATTGAGACTAAATACTCATTCCCCCCCATCAAATTGGTTTTGGGTGAACTCTACTTGTGGAGTGGTAAATACGACGAAGCTGCATTCTATTTCATGGATTATCTTATAAATCGTAACGATAATGCTGCTAGCAACTTCTCTGCCAATACAGAAGGAAGAACCTATGAATTTGAAGGCTATATGACAAATAATGCAAGCAAGCTCACCTATAGTCTTTTTGACAAGAAACTTTCTTCAATCCCCTCTCCAAGCAGCACATGGCAGGCTTATTATGAATATGTAAACACAAAACCTGAAAACTTGTGTTCCATTTCAATGTCTACATCAAAAGAGGATGGTACAGTTTCTAATCTCGACAATCTATTCTACTCTCTCAATGCGACCCATCAATTGGTTCCTTCTAATTATTGGAGTAATCTGAATAAGGAACAGAGTTATTGTAGAGCATTGGAGGGTAACCAAGATCGTGGAGAGAGCGGTTACACCGAATATGTAGCAGCAGGGGATGCACGCGGCAAATTCTATCAGGGAATAACCTATACATTGAATGGTAAAGAATATGCCCCTATCAATAAATTTGAAGGAAAAGCGATTATTCTTTATAGACGTGCAGTTATCTACCTGAGATTGGCCGAGGCACTCACTTGTTATGCAGAGCAAGAGTATGTACCAGGAGACTCTATAGCAATGGCACATGCTGCTGAACATGTAGAAATTGCATTCAACTTGATGAAAGATGCCTATTCTGCATTCTTTAAGATTAATGAACATGCATTGGACCCCGCATATAGCAATAGCCCAGAGGCACGCTTGACCATCAATAATGATACCGCAGAGTTTGTGTTATTCGCCAAGGAATTGAGAAAGACCTATTTCCAAGGCGTTCATGCTCGCGGATGCGGTGATGTACATCTTGATACTGTAAGTTATACTTTGAAACCCGAGGCTATTGCCCAATATCTCCGTGTTCCTTTGAACGACGTTTCATTCAGCGACACAATCCAATATGTTGAGTTACGCATACTTGATGAATTGGCATTGGAGGCGGCCTTCGAGGGTAATCGTTTTGGTGACCTTGTCCGCTTTGCTGAGCGTAGTGCTCAACCTGAAGAGTTCTTTGCAGAACGTATTGCAACAAGAGGAGAAACAAGAAACGAAGAGTTATACAACAAATTGTTGGATAAATCAGCGTGGTATCTCAAACTTCCGGAACTAGAAGATTAATAAAAGAAAGGACAAAGGGCTGCTCCGGAGACGAAGCAGCCCTTCATTGTATCCAATATTCCTAGAAACAACCATGTATCGCTTAGCCCTACTACTCCTCACATTACTACTGCCCCTAACCACTCATGGCAGTAATGATTTCACTATTGTTATTGATGCCGGTCATGGCGGTAAAGACCCTGGTGCGGTCAGTGCCAACGGTAAGATATACGAAAAGGATGTGACACTTAAAGTGGCACTCATGGTGGGTGAATCTATAAAGAAAAAGCACCCAGAAGTCAAGGTGCTTTATACACGTGATACTGACGATTTTGTAGGATTAAACGATAGGGCACGTATTGCAAATCGTGCCAATGCAGATCTATTCATCTCCATACATACCAATGCAGCAAAAAACCGTTCTGCTATAGGAGCTGAGACATATACACTAGGAATTGAGGAGGCACGTACGGAGCGGAATCTAGAAATAGCCAAACGAGAGAATGGAGTAATCTTCCTAGAGGAAAATCACGAAAAGAAGTATGCAAACTTCAATCCGAACTCACCGGAAAGCTACATCATCTTTGAGTTTATGCAGAGTGAGTTCGTAAAAGAAAGTATACATATTGCCCAATATGTACAAAGTAACTTGACAGCCGAAGCGAACAGACACGATCGTGGAGTACGCCAAGCTGGTTTTCTCGTATTGCATGCGACTTCAATGCCAAGCATATTGGTTGAACTAGGTTATATCAGCAACAACGAAGAGGCTAAATATTTAGCATCGGATGCGGGACAAAAGAAATTGAGTAACTGCATCAGTAGTGCGTTCGACAAATATTATGCAGATTTGAACAAACAATTAGGAAATATTCCGACAGAATATATAGCCGAAGAAGGGCATACAGAAAATATGTCAGATTCCCACGAAGAACCTATATTTAAAGTTCAGTTTCTTGTATCATCTGTTCGACTAAAAGATAATGATAAAGCATTCAAAGGACTGAGTCCTGTCACATCCTATCAAGAAAAAGGGGTATATAAATACACTTATGGGACAACCACGGATTATAACCAGATACTGCGTACTAAAAAGAAAGTGAACGAAAAGTTCAAAGATGCCTTTATAGTAGCCTTTATCAATGGTGAGCGTGTAAACACTCAACAGGCTATTGCATTATATAAAGAAAATAACCAATAATCACCATAATGAAATATCTGAGTAAAGAAGGTAAAATAGGACTGACATTTATTATTGCTATTATAATCCTATACTTCGGCATTAACTTCCTCAAAGGACACAGCACATTGGCAAAGGAGTATACTTACTATGTTGTATATAATCAAGTAGGTGGCCTTACCTCCTCTTCGCCCATTACAACCAATGGTTACAAAGTCGGTAATGTTACCGATGTTCTCTATGATTTTAAAGCACCCAACCATATTGTTGTTAAGTTGAATATCAACAAAGAACTGCAAATTCCTAAAGGAAGTAAAGTATATATGATTAGTGAGTTGCTAGGAGGAGTCAGTTTAGATTTACGCTTGGCTTCAGGAAACCATTACTATGAAGCAGGTGATACACTAGAAGCTGGCGTAGCGCACGGACTCACTGGGAAGATCGAAGAAGAAATGCTGCCTCAACTAAATGCCATGCTTCCCAAAATAGATAGTCTTATCTCAGCACTATACACTATTGCCAGTAATGATCATATCAACAGCACATTATCTCATGCAGCCGAGGTCAGCGGCAAATTAAGCCTAACAGCTGACGAATTTAACAGATTACTGAAAGATGACATCCCTACATTAGTAAAGCATCTTAGCCAGACTGGTGCAAACATAGAACAAATTTCCACACAATTAGCCATGGTAGATTACGCACAGACTATAGCACAGATAGATAGCACTGTCAATAATCTACAACATTTATCCAAAGTATTACTCTCTGAAGAAGGAGCTGCAGGCCGTCTACTCAGCGACACAACCTTTTATCACAACCTAAACTCTTTATGTGACAACGCAAACGCGCTCATTGAGGATATAAAGAAACATCCTACCCGATATATCAATATCTCCGTATTCGGACGAAAGTAATGTAAGAAATCTCTCAGATTCCCCTTCACTAAAGAAGGGGATTTTTCATACCTACTATATCGAGCTTTTTAAAGTTGTCCACAAAGAACAGCTATAAATGTTACGAGCAGCCAAGATATTGAGAAGAAACAAAACAATATGTTTCACAAACAAAGCTAAATTAGCGCCTCTACAGCAATAGAGAGAACTAGCTGTATATAATACATGACAGAAATAATATAGTCAGAAAACGGACGAAAAAAGGATGATTTCATTATGTGGAAAATGACAGGAAAATTAAGTAAATTAGATTTCATCTAAATAAAATAAGGCTTACGAAAAGTCAAAATAAAAGTAAAAAATCACAAGAAAGAAGGTATAGAGGCCATTATAAAGGAATAAACAAAAATGAGAGAAGTTCAAAAAGGCAAACGGAATCGATTCAATACCAGATATTTAGATATATGCAAGGAAAAGAAATGTATAAAAGAGAGTTGAAAAGATCGAAAAATGCAAAATGCTGAAACCTAATACTTTTGGAAAACGCAAATTATTGAGGGGGAAAAGTTATTTTAAAATACCAAATAAGGATTGTAACTTTGCAGTGTAGAAGTAAAAGAAAAAGAACAAGAGCAAACCATGAACGAGAAAAATCTCATAGAGCATTGGGGTAAATGTCTGGATATTATTCGTGATAATATCCCAGCAACGGCATTTAATACATGGTTCTCGAATACTAAGCCCGCTTCATATACGGGCAATGTATTGACGATATTTGTACCTAGCCCATTTGTTTATGAGTATATCGAAGCTCACTATGTCGATTTGCTCGGTGCTGCAATCTATAGAGTATTTGGTAATGATACTGAACTCAACTATCGCGTGCTTACTGATCGTGAGCATGGATTGAGCATTAATCAGGAACCAGAGAAGAAACCTGCAGTAACTCACAAATTGGAAAAAAGCGACAACAAGACACCAGGGACAATTGTAGTTGCTCCCCAGGATCTTGATCCAATGCTTAAGAGCAACTATAGTTTCGATAACTTCATCGAGGGATTGAGCAATAAATTACCTCGTACAGCAGCCGAAAATATCGCGTTGAATCCAGGAAAGACTATCTTTAATCCACTTTTCCTGTATGGAGCATCGGGTGTAGGAAAAACTCACTTGGCCAATGCTATTGGTTTGAAGGTCAAAGAACTATATCCTGACAAGCGTGTACTCTATGTATCGGCCCATCTCTTCAAGGTACAATACACAGACTCGGTACGTAAGAATACGCTTAACGACTTTATCAACTTCTACCAAAGCATTGATGTTCTCATTATTGATGACATTCAGGAGTTTGTAGGTGTAGAGAAGACACAAAACACCTTCTTCCACATCTTTAACCATCTGCATCAGAACGGCAAACAACTCATCATGACGTGCGATCGCCCCCCTATCATGCTACAAGGCATTGAGGATCGTCTTATTACGCGATTCAAATGGGGACTCACTGCAGAGATTGAACGTCCTAACCTAGAACTCCGCCGCAGCATCTTGATGGACAAAGTACGTCGCGAAAGCATCAACTTGGAGCCCCATGTGCTTGAATATATCGCCGAAAACGTGACTGACAGTGTGCGCGAACTAGAGGGTATACTCATTTCTCTCATGGCCCACTCTACTGTTTATGGTCGTGAAATCGACCTTGGAATGGCAGAACGTGTCATCAGCAAAGCAGTACGTATTGTTGAGAAAGAGGTCACTGTCGAAGATATCGTACGTAGCACTTGTGACTACTATCACGTAAACGAGGATAGCATATACACCTCATCACGCAAACGCGATATTGTTCTTGCCCGCCAGATGGCTATGTTCCTCACACACAAGCTGCTTCCAAATCTGTCATTAGCCCGAATTGGACAGCAAATCGGTTCGAAAGATCACTCAACCGTATTGCACGCATGCCGTACAATAGAAGAACAGATCGAAGTTGACAAAGCCATGCAACTCGCGATAGAAGATATTGAGTCCAAACTCAAGAAGACACGATAATTTTTACACTTAACAGATTTTCCTATAGGCAGGCACAGCTTGCCTATTTGGCATCTTATAGAATAAACAATTCACCCGAGATGAAAAGCCGCACATAACGCGGTTTTTTATTTTGGAAAACTTTCCGCAGCACAGATTTTCATTACAACTTGATTTTCTAGGATTTACAAAATCATTTTGGGAAACTTTCAAATTTTTACTAAAAACATTATTTGAAAATTTGGACAATATCAAAAAACTTATGTATCTTTGTAACGCTTTTGTGCGAAAATGATTCACTTCTACAAACCACTACATTTTTGACAACAAACGTAACTTTATAAACACTGTGGAAAAGAAAACTTACACATTCGAAGAAGCGCAGAATGCTACGCTCGAGTACTTCGGTGGTGATGCCCTCGCTGCTAGAGTATGGGCTAACAAGTATGCCATGAAAGACTCGGCCGGTGTCATCTACGAAAAGACCCCTAGTGATATGCACTGGCGCATTGCTAATGAGATTGCCCGCGTAGAGGCAAAGTACCCCAACGGCATGTCAGCACAGCAGTTGTTTGACCTGCTTGACCACTTTAAGTACATCGTACCTCAGGGTAGCCCCATGACTGGTATCGGTAACAACTACCAGATTGCATCCCTCTCTAACTGCTTCGTTATTGGTATGGATGGCAATGCCGACTCATATGGTGCCATCATCCGCATTGACGAAGAGCAGGTACAATTGATGAAACGTCGTGGCGGTGTAGGACATGATCTTTCACACATCCGTCCCAAGGGTTCTCCCGTGAAGAACTCGGCATTGACCTCTACCGGTCTTGTTCCCTTCATGGAGCGCTATTCAAACTCTACCCGTGAGGTCGCTCAGGATGGCCGTCGTGGTGCATTGATGCTCAGCGTATCAATCAAACACCCCGATTCTGAATCATTCATTGATGCCAAGATGACCGAGGGAAAAGTTACCGGTGCCAACGTTTCGGTAAAAATGGACGACGACTTCATGCGCGCTGCAGTTGAAGGAAAGAGTTACACACAGAAATACCCTATCGATAGCACAGATCCTCAATATACTAAAGAGGTAAACGCCCCCGAACTGTGGAAGAAAATTGTACACAATGCTTGGAAGAGCGCTGAGCCTGGCGTACTCTTCTGGGACACTATTATACGCGAATCAGTACCCGATTGCTATGCAGACTTAGGGTTCAAGACGGTATCTACCAACCCATGTGGAGAGATTCCCCTCTGCCCCTACGATTCATGTCGTCTATTGGCGTTGAACCTTTACTCATATGTTGTCAATCCATTCACTCCTGAAGCCTACTTTGACTTCGACCTCTTCAAGCAACACGTTGCTGTAGCACAGCGCATTATGGACGACATCATCGACCTCGAGATTGAAAAGATTGAGGCCATTATGGAGAAGATTGAGAGCGACCCCGAAAGCGAAGAGGTGAAGGGTGCAGAGCGTACCCTATGGCAGAAGATCATGGACAAGAGCACCCAAGGCCGCCGCACAGGCGTAGGCATCACCGCTGAAGGTGACATGATTGCAGCCATGGGACTCCGCTATGGCACTGACGAGGCTACCGACTTCTCAGAAAAGGTGCACCGTACTATTGCCATCGAAGCCTATCGCTCATCTGTACAGATGGCCAAAGAGCGTGGAGCATTCACCGTATATGACAGCGAGCGCGAGAAGAACAACCCCTTCATTAACCGCATCAAGGAGGCAGACCCTGCTCTCTATGAGGAAATGAAGCAGTATGGTCGCCGCAACATCGCCTGCTTGACTATCGCCCCTACCGGTACCGTAAGCTTGATGACACAGACCACCTCTGGTATTGAGCCAGTATTCATGCCCGTATACAAACGCCGCCGTAAGGTGAACCCCAATGATCCTGACGTACATGTAGATTTCACCGATGAAACAGGCGATGCATTCGAGGAGTTTATCGTATATCATCCCAAGTTTATGACTTGGATGGAAACCAAGGGTTACGACACTACTAAGCGCTATACTCAGGAAGAGATTGATGCCATGGTAGCTGAAAGCCCCTACCACAAGGCTACAGCCAACGACATCGACTGGTTGAAGAAGGTACAAATGCAGGGCCGCATCCAGAAGTGGGTGGACCATAGTATCAGCGTGACCATCAACCTCCCGGCCGATGTGAGCGAAGAACTTGTCAATGACCTTTACGTAGAGGCATGGAAGTGCGGATGTAAAGGGTGCACAGTGTATCGCGACGGTTCACGCAGTGGTGTGCTCATCGCTGCAGACAACAAGAAGAAGAGCGCTGACGGTAAGCCCGTCGAGGAGCCTTGCACCTGCAAGCCACCCGTAGTCGTAGAGACACGTCCCCGTGTACTCGAGGCCGACATAGTACGTTTCCAAAACAACAAGGAAAAGTGGGTTGCATTTGTAGGTCTGCTTGATGGACGTCCTTACGAGATTTTCACTGGTTTAGCCGATGACGATGAGGGCATTTTGTTGCCCAAGTCTGTAACCAACGGATACATTATCAAGAATATTGATGAGAATGGCGTAAAACGTTACGACTTCCAATTCAGCAATAAACGCGGTTACAAGACCACTATCGAGGGACTTTCCGAGAAGTTCGACAAGGAGTATTGGAACTACGCAAAGCTGATTTCAGGTGTGCTCCGTTATCGTATGCCTATCGAGCAGGTTATCAAACTCGTCAGCTCACTCCAACTTGACAGCGAAAGCATCAACACATGGAAAGTCGGTGTAGAACGCGCTTTGAAGAAATACGTGCTTGACGGAACAGCTGCCAAGGGGCAGGTCTGCCCCAACTGCGGACAGGAGACACTTGTTTATCAAGAAGGTTGCCTCATCTGCACCAACTGTGGTACTAGCCGCTGCGGATAAAAAATCTTTTTCTTTTACATACGCGCGAAAGGGAATCACTCAAGGTGTTGAGGATTCCCTTTCATTTATATTTATTTACACACATCAGATTATGACAACAAATTACAAGATAGAGCGTTCTGTCATAGAACTATGCGACATCACCTTTCATGCCTACCACGGCGTCCTTCCCGAAGAACGTCGCTTAGGAAACACTTTCATTGTAAACCTTACCATGGGAACCGATATAAGTCAAGCCATGGAAACCGATGACCTCACCCATACCATCAACTATGCAGAAGCTTATGATGTTGTAAAATGCGAGATGAGCATCCCCTCCTTATTACTCGAACATGTTTGCGGACGTATAGCAACAGCATTGCTCAACTACTTCCCTACTTTACAAAGCGTACAAGTGCGTTTAGCAAAGAGAAATCCCCCTATCGCCAATGCACAATGCAGCGAATCAGCTGTAAAACTGACACTGACCCGATAAATACAAATTAAGAATTACGGAATCCTATCGGCTACCGCAAAAAAAACAAAGGTTTAAGGGAGTTATCACTACTTACCCTCCTTCTCCAATTCTTGCGGAAGTCGAAAGGCCGTATACAACTCGAGGAGACAAGCAATAAGCAAACAAACAATCCATTCGTTATATTTGCACACAAACATTGCTATCCCTGTAAGCATAAGCATCAAGGCACCCAATACTTGCTGACGGCGTAAACGGCGAATAACAAAGTTGCTACCTTCATAACGATCAGCCATCTGCATAGCGCCAAACATGAAAGAGCCCACCACATAAATATAGGGAGCCACAACCCATCTAGTGACATACAATGCGGCACCAATCACCAACAATATGCCGCCCACAATATATATGTATTTTTGTATTTGTTTCATCATTCTATAATAAAAACATCCTCATTAGGCAGATGCATACCATAAGATTCTCTCGCCACACGTTCGAGATTATTCCTGTCTTCATCCAACTCGTTCAATCGCGCCACACTAGAGTCCCTCAACTGAGTATAGTAAGCAATCTCGCTATTCAGCTCACGTATCTGCTGCTGATGCTTAAGACGTAACAACAGATTGTTTTGATCAAGCACACATATAATCAACAGAAAACCAATGACAGTAATCAGATATTTATGCTTTCCTATACCTATCCATAAATTTGCCAGTTTTCCCATAATTCAACTCACATGACATTTTCTGCACAAAGATAGGGCTATTTGTTGAATAATATCCATAAACTTCATAAAAAAAGAAAGCAATAATATAGATGTTGTCCAAAACCTTAAATTCTCCTCCTAGGGTAGGAGGAGTACCCTCGAAGAGGGGGGAGGTGGTACGACTTTCTGGGATAATACCCCCTCCGCTGCGCTCGTCCCCCTAACTAGGGGGACAATCCTAGAGTTTGGACAACTGCTATATCATTACCAAAAAGAATCTTTCAGTATCCAGGAGAGTCTTTCCTTACTTCTTCTTCGCCACGTCATACGCATATTATTCTCACCGAAGGTTACAAAAGTTCATAAATCGGTTGGCGGTGGCAGCAGATTCTTTTTGTCAAGAATTATCGAAGGCTTGACAAAAAATTATCACTTTTGTGACAAAAAATTATCACAGGCTTGATAAAAAATTGTCGAGCCTGCCTTGGACAGTACTTGCGTGCCAATACTTTAATACTTAGCCTCCCAGACTCTAGTACCGGCACAGAAGTACTGAAAATTCGCACTGCCCATTTTTCATGTTTGTCACGTCTGGCGTATCGCAACGCTATACGAACACGAAAACGAAAGCTCTCAGCTCATGCCACCGCCAACCGATTTATGAACTTTTGTAACCTGAAAAACGGGCAAAATCACAGTTATCGCGTAGATTTCCGTCACCTCAGAATCCGAGGCAGCCATTTCAAAATCCCCACATTCTCACGGCGGTTTGATAAATCCACCGTTGACTTCAGCCATTATATTGTCTCCATGCATCATATATTTTAAGGTCATTCTTTCAGCAAAAAGCCAAAGCAAGTTTTGTAATTAACCTGCTTATTTGTATCTTTGCAAGAAGTATAGCAAACAGACAATATATATGAACGACTTTGTTGTATCAGCCCGCAAGTATCGCCCCTCCACATTTGACACAGTAGTGGGGCAGAAAGCACTTATCGTAACACTCAAAAATGCCATACTCACCGGCAAATTGGCACACGCATACCTATTCTGCGGACCACGTGGCGTAGGAAAAACCACCTGTGCGCGTATTTTCGCGAAATCAATCAATTGTGAGCATCTTACCCCCGAAGGGGAAGCATGCAACGAGTGCGAATCGTGCCGTGCTTTTAATGAACAGCGTTCATACAACATACATGAGCTCGATGCCGCATCGAACAACTCTGTAGACGGAATACGAGAACTCATCGACCAAGTACGCATCCCTCCCCAAATAGGTCGGTATAAAGTATTTATCATCGATGAGGTACACATGTTATCCACATCTGCATTCAATGCCTTCCTCAAGACCTTGGAAGAGCCACCACGCCATGCTATATTCATCCTTGCAACTACAGAACGGCACAAAGTACTACCAACCATACTCTCGCGTTGTCAGATATACGACTTCACTCGCATTGAGTTAAGCGACATCGTAGACCATCTAACCAAAGTAGCAAGAAAAGAGGGGGTTACAACCGAAGAATCAGCCTTACATATCATTGCACAAAAATCCGACGGAGGTATGCGCGATGCGCTCTCACTTTTCGACCAGATGGTGAGTTACACAGGTGGAAACGTGACTTATCAAGGAGTCATAGGTAGCCTCAACATCCTAGATTATGATTATTATTTCCGTTTCACCGATTTCTTCATCGATGGCAAGATAAGCGAAACGATGCTGCTCTTTGACGAAGTATTACGCCGTGGATTTGACGGAGGGAACTTCATAACCAATCTGACCATCCACCTACGCGATTTACTTGTGAGTCGTGAACCAACAACTCTCCCCCTTTTAGAAGTTAGTAGCGATGTACGCGAACGCTATCGGGAGCAAGCACAAAAGTGCACTGAAAGATTCCTCATACGTGCCATCAAGCTGTGCAACGAATGTGACCTCAACTATCGCGTAAGCAAAAACAAGCGTTTGTTAGTAGAGCTCACCTTGATACAACTAGTCCAACTTAATGAAGAGGGAGAAGACTGTAGTTCGGGGCGTAGCCCCCGACGATTGAAACCCCTATTTCAGAAAGCGGCAAACGCCGTTACGGGTAGCCTTCCGAACAACAGTAAGCAGGCTACCACTATTCCACCAAAAGCCAGTACTCCCCAGCTACAGCCTGCAGCAACAACTGCGGCCGTTAGTGATACCACAACACACACTACGGGCAGTACATCATTGCGCAAGCCCAAGAGCTTTTCACTGCGCAATGGCGGTATCGTGCAAACTCCGACTATTACAGAAACACACTCCAAAGTCGCAAAGCCCGAAGCCATAGAGGACATTCCACTCAGCGAGGAGGGAGTACGCATCTGTTGGAAACGATTTGCCAATGCCCTCTCCCAAGAAGAGTCAGCCATGACTAGACGATTATCCATCATGCGCCCCCAACTCTCCGACGAACACACCATCACAGTCTACATAGACAACAAAATAGTTGCGCAGGACCTATATACCCTAAGGCCCCGTATTGAGGAGCACTTACGTAAACAGATGCAACACAACAAGTTAAAATTAGAAATAATACTAGAAGAGGCGCAAAATACTCACCGTATATGTAGCCGCATTGAGCAATACCAAATATTAGAGCAACGAAGCCCCGCACTTAAGAAACTCAAAGAAAGCCTAGGACTAGACCTACAATAAGGAATATACATTAATCCCTATCCCAATAAAAAGCTTTGGTTTATCTGTTCAATATAGTCAAGCAGCTCAGTACGTCCCAACCCCTTCTCCGATGACGTCACAAAGAATGGTGGCAACTCTTCCCACTGCTCCGAAAGGCGTTTAAGATAACGTTCCACATGTTCACGTTGACGCTGCACCCCTAATTTGTCTGCTTTAGTGAAAACAATAGAGAAGGGGACCTCATTTTCACCCAACCATTCGATAAATTCCAAATCGATTGCCAATGGTTCATGCCGTATATCTATAAGTAGAAAAAGATTCGTCATCTGCTCACGTCCAAGGATATAACGTTCTATCATTTCAGCCAATTTATCCTTAGCTTTCTTACCACGCTGCGCATAACCATATCCTGGTAAATCGACAAGATACCAAGCCTTATTGATAAGAAAATGATTGATAAGCATCGTCTTACCCGGGGTCGCTGAGGTCATAGCCAACTTTGGCTTACGAGTAAGCATATTTATCAAGCTTGATTTTCCCACATTAGATCGCCCAATAAATGCATATTCAGGTTTACCATCTTGAGGGCAACAATCAACACGTGTATTACTAATTATAAATTCTGCACTTTTAATATCCATAGAGCAACATTTAATAACTAAAATGCAAAGATACGAACAAACATGCGAGATATACAAAGTTTACCTGAAGAATTCACAGCGAGCATGAAACATTTCCACCGAAATCACAAGTAAAACTTGCAATTTCGTTCACCATTATCACCTTTTGCTTACTCCGCGGTCTGAAATTAGCTCCCAATTCGGAAAATCGCGATTAAAACTTGCATTTTCACTCTCCTTGCACTAATTTTGTACAGATAATCATTTATTGAAATGAGCAAAGAGACCAACAAGCATATACTGAATGCGATACAATACCCAGACGATTTACGTCGGCTCAAGGTGTCGCAACTACCGCAGTTGTGCGATGAGTTGCGCCAATTTATCATAGAAGAATTATCACAGAATCCAGGGCACTTCGGCTCTACACTCGGTGTCATTGAACTTACCGTAGCACTACATTACGTATTTAACACTCCCAATGACCGCCTTGTATGGGACGTAGGACATCAAGCATATGCCCATAAAATTCTTACAGGCCGACGCGAAACATTCCACACAAACCGCAAGTTCAAGGGACTTAAGCCCTTCCCCTCACCCGAAGAGAGTGAATACGACACCTTCACTTGTGGACATGCCTCAAATTCCATATCCGCTGCGCTCGGCATGGCTGTAGCAGCGAAAAAACAGGGAGAAACCCGACGCCGCGTAGTAGCCATCATTGGCGATGGCGCCATGAGCGGCGGGTTAGCCTTTGAGGGCCTCAATAATGTATCGGAGAGTGATAATGACATGCTTATCATCCTCAATGACAATAAGATTTCCATAGACCGTTCAGTTGGTGGATTCAAGAAATACCTACTCAACCTCACCACTACGCCCAGTTATAACAAGTGGCGCTATCGGTTGGCCAAAGTGTTAGGCAAACTCGGTTTAATGAAGGAAGGGAACAGAGGACGTATTATCCGATTCAACAACAGTGTAAAGAGTCTGATTACCAAACAACAGAACATCTTTGAAGGCATGAACATACGTTACTTTGGACCCGTAGATGGCCATGATGTCATCGAACTGGTTCATGCCTTACGCAACATCAAGGATATGCGTGGTCCCAAGATGCTGCACATTCATACCACCAAGGGAAAAGGTTTTGCTTCAGCAGAAGAGAATCCTACCGAGTGGCATGCCCCAGGACTCTTTGATGCCGAAACAGGCGAGCGTTTCGAAACTAACGAGGCAGGCAAGCCACCTCGTTTCCAAGACGTTTTCGGACACACCATACTCGAACTTGCCCGACAGAACAAAAAGATTGTAGGCGTGACACCCGCCATGCCTACGGGTTGTTCGCTCAACATCATGATGGAGAAGATGCCTTGCCGTTGCTTCGATGTGGGTATTGCCGAAGGGCATGCTGTAACCTTTTCTGGCGGTATGGCTAAAGACGGGCTCATTCCCTTCTGTAACATCTACTCCTCATTCCTTCAACGCGCCTACGATAACATCATACATGATGTCGCTATCAGCCGTTCCAACGTGGTACTCTGTATTGACCGTGGTGGACTAGTAGGTGAAGATGGCCCCACACACCACGGAGCCTTCGACCTGGCGTTCTTGCGTCCTATACCCAACCTGACTATCGCAGCGCCCTATGACGAGCATGAACTGCGCAATCTCATGTATACCGCACAATTACCTGACAAGGGACCTTTTGCAATACGCTACCCTCGTGGACGCGGCAATTTGGTAGATTGGCATTGCCCCTTCGAGGAACTTCCTATCGGCAAAGGACGCAAACTGCGCGACGGTAACGACATTGCCATTCTTAGTATAGGTTCGATAGGGAATCTCGCTGCCGATGCTATCGACCGCGTAGAAAAGGAGGGGTTCAGTGTTGCACACTACGACATGCGATTCCTCAAACCTATTGACGAGGAGATACTGCACGAGGTAGGCCGTAAATTCAAACGTGTCATCACCTTAGAGAATGGTACCATCAAAGGCGGACTCGGCAGTGCCGTACTTGAATTCATGGCTGACAATGGGTATAAACCCGACATTACCCGCATGGGATTACCCGACGAGTTCATTGAGCACGGATCCGTCCCCGAACTATGCCGCCAATGTGGTATTGATGCAGAGAGCATTGTAAGAGAGATAAAGAAATAAACCTAAAGGTTCACGAGAATCCAGGGCAAAGGATAAAACAAAAACCAGAGCCTATGAAAATCATTATTGCTGGTGCAGGTGCCGTAGGCACACATCTTGCCAAGATGCTCTCCGACGAGCGACATGACATTGTACTCATCGATGAAGGCGAAGAACGATTGGCCAATCTAGAGTCGAACTTCGACCTCATGACCTTTGTGGCACGTCCGACCTCTATTGGCAGCCTTAAAGAGGCAGGAGCAACCGATGCCGACCTCTTCATTGCTGTCACTCCCGAGGAAAGCACCAATATCACATCGTGCATACTTGCCCATTCTCTTGGAGCCAAAAAGACCGTAGCGCGCATCGACAACTATGAATACCTACAACCCAAGAACAAAGAATTCTTCAAGAATCTTGGTGTAGACTCTCTCATCTATCCAGAGATGTTGGCCGCCAAAGAGATAGCCGATGGACTACATCTAAGTTGGATTCGCCAATGGTGGGAATTCAGCGGTGGGGCACTCGTAATGCTCGGAGTCAAACTACGCGACAACGCCCAAATACTCAACACTCCCATCTTTCAACTAAAGAAAGAACAGCCCTACCATATCGTCACCATCAAGCGTCAAGGTGAAACCATCATACCTAGCGGCGCCGATGAATTGCGTGCGGGTGACATTGTATACTTCATGACCTTTAAACGCTCGTTCCCCTACATTCGCAAAATTACAGGCAAAGAGGAACATGCCACTATACGCAACCTCATGATTATGGGTGGTAGCCGTATCGCTATGCGTGCCACACAACTGGTGAGCGATGCCATGAGCGTGAAGATTATCGAGAGCGACCTCAACCGTTGCCATTGGCTTACTGATATGGTAGATGATAATATTATGATTATCAATGGCGATGGACGCGACTACGAGCTACTTGAGGAGGAAGGTATCAGTGAGGTGGACGCTTTCGTTGCACTCACCGACAACTCAGAAACCAACATCCTTGCTTGTCTATCAGCCAAGCGCATGGGAGTATTCAAGACCATTGCTGAAGTAGAAAACATCGACTACATCGGTATGGCTGAAAGCCTCGACATTGGCGCTGTCATCAACAAGAAAAAGATTGCAGCCAGTTACATATACCAACTACTGCTCGATGCCGATGTAGAGAATGTCAAGTGCCTGACCTTCGCCAATGCCGATGTTGCCGAGTTTGTCGTCAAGGAGAACGCCCGTGTCACCCGCTCATTGGTCAAGGACATTAACCTCCCCAAAGGTGCTACCATTGGTGGATTGGTACGCGGAGAAGAGGGTATCCTCGTGACAGGTAACACACAGATTCAGCCCGGCGACCACGTCGTTGTATTCTGTCTCACATCTATGATTAAACGAATAGAAAAGTATTTCAATTGATCCACTTCCGTACCATATCCCGTATTATAGGAACCCTACTACTCTTGCTAGCAGGCACATTCTTCCTATTAGGCATCGTCTCTCCGTTCTTCGAGGGAAACGACCTATTCAGTTTCCTTGTATCATCATTTTCTACAGCTTTGGTGGGCCTATGGTTCCTCATCATCGGCAAGGGCAGCAAAGCCGAGTTCTCGCGACGCGACAGTTATATCACCATCACGTTCTGTTGGATAGCCTTTGCCTTTTTCGGCGCCCTACCCTATTGGCTTGGAGGGCATATCCCTAACTTTACCGATGCATTCTTCGAATCAATGTCAGGATTTACCACTACGGGGGCTTCCATCCTCGACAATATTGACAATCAGCCACACACATTACTTCTCTGGCGCAGCCTCACCCAATGGCTAGGCGGCTTGGGTATTGTATTCTTCACCGTTGCTATCTTGCCAATCTTCGGCATAGACAAAGTACAACTCTTTGCTGCCGAATCCACAGGTGTAGCCCAACGAAAAGTACACTCGCGTGTCACGGTAGGCTCACGTTGGATATTCAGCATCTATATGCTGCTCACCACTGCTTGTGCCTGCTCGCTCAAGTTGTGCGGTATGGATTGGTTCGACGCCATCAACCATGCCCTCACCACCATTGCCACTAGCGGATTCTCTACCCGCCAAGCAGGTATCGCCGCTTTCGATTCGGCACAAATAGAATATGTGCTCACCCTATTCATGTTTCTTAGCGGTATCAACTATACGTTGCTCTTCCTCCTGCTGTTCAAAGGCAAGATACGTGCCCTGTATCGCAATACCGAGTTCCGTGTCTACCTCTTCACCGTATTAGGGTTCTCACTTGTCATCGCCATCGGCTTATTGGCACAAGGTGACATTAGCATCGAAAAGGCATTGCGCGTATCGTTCTTCCAAGTGATATCCCTGCAGACCACCACAGGCTATGCCACAGCCGACTATACCCAATGGCCGCCCTATCTGTGGATGCTACTTAGTTTTGTCATGTTTCTCGGTGCTTGTGGTGGTTCATCATCAGGCGCGATGAAGTGTGGACGCGTAGCCATCCTTGCCAAGAGTATCCGCGGAGAGTTCCGCCGCATCCTTCACCCGAATGCCGTCATACCCGTACGCATGGATGGTAACCCTATAAGTTCCAGCACCCAAGCTACTGTGCTCACTTTTGCCAGCCTTTATTTTTTACTCATTTTCGTCGGTTGGTTTTCCTTTATGGTGATGGGACTTGATTTCGTTGAAGGTTATAGCATTGCACTCAGTAGCGTAAGCAATATCGGCCCCGCCCTCGGCAGTTTAGGCCCCGCTTATTCCTGGAGTGCCTTACCCGCTGGTGCTAAGTGGCTCAGCACCTTACTCATGCTTATCGGTCGTTTGGAATTGTTCACCATCCTACTGATGTTCACCACATCGTTCTGGAAGAAACGATGATTTACCTTTTCATTTACACAAACAGATCTAATCCTAGACATGTATGAAATCATTTATCGGCAAATACACTTTTGATGTAGAGACATTCCAAGTTGACTATACAGGCGGACTCTCGTTCGGATTCCTTGCCAATAAAATGCTCATCACCGCCGGCAATCATGCCGATGAACGAGGTTTCGGCAAGGCACGCCTCAACGCTGATGGAAAGACTTGGGTACTGTCACGCCTCGCCATAGAGATGAACGAATACCCTGCTGAAGGCGAGAGATACTATGTCGAGACCTGGGTCGAAGGAGTCACACGCCTATTCACTTCGCGCAACTTCCGCGTACTTGACAAGGAAGGGAACGCCATAGGCTATGCACGCTCCACATGGGCACTTATCGACATAGAGACCCGCCAGCCAGCCGACCTCACCACACTCTATGATGGTGAACTTGCAGCCTATAGTCACGATGCCGAATGCCCCATCAAAGGAGTAAGCCGCGCCCGAGTAAGCACCACCGAACCCAGTGGAGAGTTCATGCCCCTATATTGCGACATTGACTACAACGGTCATCTCAACAGTGTTAAATATATCGAGCACATACTCAACTGCTTGCCACTCGATATTTTCCGCTCACACACCATACATCGTGTCGAGGTCAGTTACAGTGCTGAATGTTTCTACCGCGAACACCTTGCTGTATATATCGACAAGAAGAGCGAAGACCACGAATACGATGTGGAGATACGCAAAGATGCTGGCGAAGTCGCTTGTCGTGCCAAAATTATATTCAAACAGAAATAAACTTCATCTCAATCTTTAATTACATTCACGATGCTTGCCCTCTCTCCCATGCTCGTCTTTATGGCAGTTTACCTTATCGGCTCACTGCTTGCAGGCGATTTCTACAAAGTGCCGCTCACCGTGGCATTTCTCACAGCTTCAACCTATGCCATATGCATCACTCCCCGCTTACGACTCAAAGAACGGATATCCCTCTTTTCTCGCGGCGCTGGTGACGAGAATCTCATGCTCATGGTATGGATATTCATCCTAGCAGGTGCTTTTGCCGAATCTGCAGGACAGATGGGTGCCATCGACGCTACAGTCAACCTCACCTTACGCCTATTACCTGACAGCATGCTCCTCCCCGGCCTCTTCCTTGCCGCCTGTTTCATATCACTCTCCATAGGCACCTCCGTAGGCACCGTGGTAGCACTCACGCCAGTTGCTGTAGGCATTGCCGAACAGACGGGTTCCTCTCTGCCCCTCATCGTAGCAGGTGTCGTTGGAGGTGCCTTCTTTGGCGACAACCTCTCATTCATCTCCGACACTACGATTGTAGCGACCCAAACACAGCAATGTCGCATGAACGATAAGTTCAAGGCCAACATATACCTCGCAGCCCCAGCCGCCATCATTGTCTTCGCCCTTTACCTCTATCTAGGTCGCGACATGCATGCTCCCACTGACATTGTCATGCCTGAATGGTATAAAGTAATCCCTTATGTAGCCGTTTTGCTCCTTGCAACCTGCGGCATGAATGTAATGAGCGTACTTTCTATCGGTATCATTCTTGCAGGAGGCATAGGTATTTGGAGCGGCAGTTTCGACCTTATGGATTGGATGAATTCTATGGGCAAGGGCATCATGGGAATGAGCGAACTCATCATTGTCACCCTGCTTGCTGGCGGCATGCTGGCCCTCATACGCCATAATGGAGGCATCGACTTCCTTATCCGTGTACTCACACGCCGCATCAATGGCAAGCGAGGAGCAAAGTTCACCATTGCTCTACTTGTCGTATTAGCCGACCTCTGCACTGCGAACAATACCATCGCCCTCATCACCGTAGGTCCTGTCGCACGCGATATCGCCGAACGCTACGGAGTAGACCGCCGCACGAGTGCCTCATTGCTCGACACCTTCAGTTGTTTTGCTCAAGGTCTCATCCCATATGGGGCGCAACTACTTATGGCTGCAGGCATGGCCGCTATCTCACCTTTCCAGATTATAGGGTACCTCTACTACCCCATCACTCTTGGATTGATCGCCGTTCTTGGCATTATACTACGCTATCCCCGACGATACAACTAATACAAAAAACAACTCATTTTTAGGTTGACCTTATCATTCCTAACTGAATATATCAGTCATTCATCATCAGCGTCATCAGCAGATTCTCCTGTGCCACCAAAAGATCGGTGAGTGTGGCGATAGTATGTTGTTGAGCCTCGGGTACGGAAGTTTGCAGGCGTTCACACTGCCCCTCCGCAAGGCGGTAACAACCATCGTTCTCGATGAGCAAAGGATCGGTAACACAGATCACGCAGTCCGCCTCGGGATGCAACGCCGCATAGGCGGCAAGCATGCCTTGCACATCGATGATGCGTGCCATGCCAAAGTAATCACCCTCGGTAGCCGCCAGATGAATGACATCCACCTCGTTGCGACCATAATGGGCTGCGATACCTGCAATCAGGACATCGCGGGCAGCCTCATCATCGTAGACACACTCACGCAGCAACAAGCCATCAGCCTCGACACGGCAAAAGGCTACGGCCACTACTAGTGCACCACGGCGTGCCTCCCACAAGGTATCTCCAGCCAGACGCATATCATCGACCACAGCGCAGAGGTCGGCCAAAGGATGCTGCACACACATGGGACGCTCCTGCATGCGGGCACGAATATACTCCAAAGGTGGTTCTGTCGATTGTACCACCGTTACATCTTCGGTAAGAGGCTGAGCCACTACCGTCTCCCAGCCAAAACGGAAGCAAGGAGTATAGCCAAACTTGGTATAATAGGTAGCCAGTTCCTCCGTGGCCGGGATGAGAAATCCCAGAAGAGCACCCTCCTTCTGCATGGCGCGGTGCGTCTGGTCGAGCAGTTCGCCCATGAGCCCGCGACGACGAGACTTCTCATCGGTACAAGCGCCCGAGACATAGGAAGCGGGGAGCATGCGGCCACCATAGGTGATGGGATAGGGCAACTTCTGCAGGGCCGACACG
>JAEIGA010001677.1_pt1 | contig 34950 bp, 29 predicted proteins | sample 9270691 | NCBI WGS metagenome assembly JAEIGA01 (sample SAMN17057246, study PRJNA624740) | gut metagenome | biome: biome; isolation source: fecal sample | host: Bos grunniens | place: China: Xizang | collected 2019
AGGATTACGCAAATCTGGTTTATCAGAACCATATTTCAACATCGCTTCATCAAACGATATATGTGGAATATCTTCGCCCAATATTGCATCTGGTACAAACGCACGAATCAAATCAGGCATCAATTTATCGCCTACTTCCTGAATATCGCGCAAGTCAACAAAAGACATTTCCAAATCCAACTGATAGAATTCCAGCAATCTGTCTGCGCGTAAATCTTCATCACGGAAACAAGGCGCAATCTGGAAATATCTGTCAAATCCTGCAACCTGCAACAACTGTTTAAACTGTTGTGGCGCCTGTGGCAAAGCATAAAACATACCATGATGATTACGGCTTGGCACAATAAAGTCGCGCGCGCCTTCTGGACTGGATGCGGTTAAAATAGGTGTTTGAAATTCTGAGAAACCCAAATCCCACATTTTATCACGCATAAATTTAACAATACGATTACGCATCAAAATATTTTTATGCAAACTTTCGCGACGCAAATCAATATATCTGTGTTTCAAACGCAAATCTTCGGCAACAGTATCATCGTCGCCAAAAACCTGGAACGGCAAAACATCTGCATTTGTTAAAACTTCAAAAGATTGTGCCTGAATTTCGATACCACCTGTTGGAATTTTATCGTTAACTGCCGCCGCATCACGCGCAACAACAGTTCCTGTAATTTTAATAACAGATTCTGGGCGAACTTTTTCCAGATTTTCATCACCACCATCAAACACAATTTGTGTAATACCATAATTATCGCGCAGGTCAACAAACAGCAACGCACCATGGTCGCGCTTGCGATGCACCCAGCCCGACAGCACAACATTTTCACCAACATTTGCAGTATTCAATTCACCGCAAGTATGTGTTCTGTACTTTGATTTCAAAGATAACATATCGGTCCCTTTTTTTGTTTTCGGGCACAGAAAAATTCGGAATTTCGGCACCCATTAAATGTTAAACTTCAGGGGCGCAAGTCTTTACATCTGGCTGCGCGGTGCCACCCTGATTTATAACTTTTTTTGCAAAATTTGCTTGCTACATGGTTGTCAGTCATATCAACGCTTGCAAACCTGCGATGTGCGGATTTTAAATCATAAAAAACAAATTTGCAATATAAATAAGTAGTGCCGGCAATGTAGTGTACAAACGCTACATGAATCGCCGCAAACAAAAAACATTGTTCGTGATTAGTGTAAAATAAATTAGAATAATTTAGACAAAAGGAAATCGGGAATCGTAGTGTACAAACGCTACATGAGATTCCCGATTTACTTTTAGATAAGTTATTATAATTTATTTTTATTCGTGACGATCTGGATACTTACCCTCTTCCAAATTCTTGCGAACCATATGATGCTTTACCTTTTGTGTGCTGGTCAAAGGCAAGTCTTCGGTCGTCATGGCATAGTGTGTCACCCATTTATAGCTAGCAACTTTTTTGTTTGCAGCAGCAATGGCTTCACCTAATTTTTCCAATGTCATACCCTCTTCTACACTGAATACAGCATATGTGACAGTTTTTCCTTTGACAACATGCTCAAAAACCGCAACATTTTTTACACCTGGGATTGTGATATACATTCCTTCTAATTCATCTGGATAAACATTTTTGCCGCTGTCTAAAACGATAACTTGTTTTTTACGACCCGCAAAATGCAATTCGCCGTTTTTATCCATAGACACCATATCACCAGTGTTAAAGAAACCGCGTTCGTCAAAGATTTCTGCATTTGCTTCTTCGTTATTCAGGTATCCACCAAACACCTGATGACCACGCAACCACAGAACACCAACGCCTTCTTCGTTTTTATCACGAATTTCACATTCGTTATTCTGTGTTGGTCCACCAAACGCAAAAGGAAAACGCTTTTTAGTTGGCCTTGAAATACAGATTGGTCCAACTGTTTCTGTTAAACCGTATCCTTGGATAAAGGTCAAACCCAATCTTTCATAGAATGTTTCAACCTCTGGCTTGGTTGCGGCACCACCTGCAATCAACAGACGCGCACGACCACCAAATACATCCAAGATTGGTTTTTGCACTTTGCGAACCAAGAATCCCAGACCAAGTTTTTGCAACAATTTACCGTATTTCAAAATAAATGATACCAACCACCATTTCTTTTGTGCTTTTACATTGTCGATAATTTTATTACGGAAAACTTCCCACAATCTTGGCACCGCAGGAATAACCTGGGGACGGAATTTTTTAAAGTCTGCCATAATTTCTTTTGGGTTAATTGTTGGTTGTAATAATACACCAGCGCCAAAATGCAATGTCGCCAAAATTTCAACAGCAAAACCAAACACATGATACATTGGCAAGAAACCATACAATATATCAGCGGGTTTAATCCATTCTGCCATCGATTCCAGCGAATTTGCACATTCAATGATATTAAAGTGTGTTAATGGCACAACCTTTGGCACGCCAGTCGAACCAGATGTAAACGACATTGTTGCAATATCCAAAGATTCAACCGCAGCCGGTTTTAATTTTGGGTTAACCTTGCCGTCTTTTTTGGTTATATCATAGAATTTAAACTTGCTTGTTTTATAAACAAATGATTTTTCTGCACAAACCAAATGACAGTTTGTAATAGATGTCATATTGTCATATTCAAACGGTGTTAAATTTGTATCCAACAGCAATACAGTACCACCAAGATACCAAATTGCAAACATAGTGATTGGAAATTCTGGGATATTGTGTGATAAAATACCAACAACATCACCCTTTTTTACCCCAGCTGCATCCAGCGACGCTGCGCGCGCTTTTACAACTTCAATAAAATCTTTGTACGAAACGCCTTCGCGCACCAGATAAAGATTGTCTGGCCATGTTTGCGCGGCTCGTTCTAATAACTGATACATATTCATTTCAAAAAATTCCTTGTTGTTTTTATATTGGACAGTGGCTATTATACAAAACAGAAAACAGGATTGCAAATATGAAAATTTTAACACTTAATATCAACTCTATACGCGCACATATCGAAAGTTTTATTGACATTTTGCGCAGCGGCGAATATGACACAATTTTGGTCCAAGAATTAAAAGTCGAAACAGCGAACTTTCCATATAATGTATTTGACGAATATGGTTATAATATCAAAGTTTTTGGTCAAAAAAGCTGGAACGGGGTTGCTGTTTTTTCAAAATATTCTATCGAAGATACCATCTTGGGTTTACCAACATATCCTGATGTAAACGCCCGTTTTATCGAATGTGTTGTTGATGGTCGTGTTCGATTAATAAATGTATATATGCCAAATGGTGACACTGTGCAATCACCAAAATTTCCATATAAATTGGATTGGATGAACGCGTTTACAAAATATATTTCACAATATTTAGACAGCGAAGAAGCCGTTATTATCGCAGGCGATTTTAATGTTGCAATCCAAGACCGTGATATCTGGAACCCAAAAAATTATGAAGGCATTGCAATTTCTGCACCAGCGGCACGCGCAATAATGAACGAATGGTTGGACGCAGGTTGGGTTGACGCATGGCGCACATTACACCCCGATGAAACAGGATACACATGGTACGGATATCGTGGGCGCGACACCGTTGGCAATAAACAAGGACTGCGTTTAGATTATTTCTTGTGTAATCATACTGCGGCAAAAATGATAAAGAACTGCGAAATTGATATGGAGCCCCGATTGGCAGAAAAACCAACCGATCATTGCGGATTAATGTTAGAAATAAAATAATTTGATAAGAATGTAGACCTGAGTCAAATCAAACAAACGCAAATCAGATGGGAAATCAATGGGTGCCCCAGAGCCAAAACTCAACGAACTCCAAAGCAACTGTTGAAGATTATATAGCCCTTTTATCCGAATGGCAAGAATTTTGTGAAGAAATTATCAGAACAGGAACAATCATCAAAAATATTTTTTCTGAAAAATTCTGCCATTACCAGTCTTAAGAAACTTTTCAAAAATTTGTGCTTTTTCCTCACTGTCAAAAGCAATATATCCACGCAAATCCCAAGGTTTAAATTTATTTGTATGAACAGAATTACCGTTATTATGTTCTTTTAAGCGTCTTTTTAAATCATTAGTGCAACCAACATAAAAATGTTCTGGAAAATTTATACTTTGTAGAATATACACATAAAACATCTGAAGTCCGCTTTCATTCACTACGTTCATTACAGCGTGACATCCGTTTCTCTAACTCTACACCTTCGTTTGCTTTCTGCAAAACCAATCTCGCTGTAGCGTAAGCGAAAGCGGATGGTGCCCTAAGCAAGAATCGGACTTGCGACTCGTCCTTACCAAGGACGTGTTTTACCACTAGACTATTAGGGCAAAAAAGATATGCCGTAATTATACGGGCAAAAGGTTAAAAATCAAGCACAAAATACTACCAATCAATTGGCGTTTTACCGAGTTCAACCAAATATTGATTTGCCTGACTAAAATGATGATTTCCAAAAAATCCCCTGTATGCAGACAGTGGCGATGGATGTGCGCTTTTCAAAACTAAATTTTTTGATGCGTCCACAAAAGCCGCCTTTTTCTGGGCATATCCACCCCACAGCATATAAACAATATTTTCACGCGTGCTTAACGCACGAATTACAGCATCTGTAAAAGATTCCCAGCCACGCCCAGCATGGGATGCTGCCAAATGCGCCTGAACAGTTAATGTTGAATTTAACAACAAAACACCCTGCTGTGCCCAATATGTCAAATCGCCATTTGTGACAGATTTTTTCCCCGTATCAGATTCAATTTCTTTATAAATATTTTGTAATGATGGTGGTGTTGGTGTTGGCGGCAAAACAGAAAAACAAAGTCCGTGTGCCTGACCCGGTTCATGATAAGGGTCTTGACCAATAATCACAACTTTCACATTATTCAGCGGACATAAATTAAAAGCATTGAAAATATTTTTTGCATCTGGATATATGGCTTTGCCAGACAGATATTCACCGCGCACAAAATCAGTCAGTTTAATAAAATAATCTTTATTAAACTCTGCGCTTAACGCATTTTTCCAAGACTGTTCTATTTTCACATTCATAATTTTATCAACCCCTGCTGTAAACTACGCCACAAAACAACATCAATATATCCGATTGGCAAACCTGTTTCTTGCGCTAAATGCGCGAACATTTTATCGCACGCCTGTTTAATTTCCGGATTTAATTTACTGTTATCTATTTCTAAATTTTCACCAATATATTTGACACCCAAACGCTGAATCCAGACATCATATTTCACAATATTTTCGCCCAAATTTCGCGCCAAATGATTTGCTGTAATTTTCCCGATATGCGGCAATTTTTGCAGATATTTTAATTTTTCATCCAATGCATTCAGGGCATAATAATCATGACAAAAATTATGACGATTTTCCCATATTTTACACACCGCATTGATTTTATTTTTGTTATTAAAAATCTGAATCAAGACATCAAAATCCGCGCCATATTCAAGTAAAAACCCCATAATTTTTTTATGAATTTTTTTTGCAGTAATTTGTGAAAAACCGCCTGCCAAGATTACATATATACAATGTGATGCAAATTCATCTGGCAAACAAATTTTATACGACTGTAAATTTTGCAATATTTCATCAAAAGACTGATTATCGGAATCCAACCCACGCGCACGCAAATTTTTTTCCAAATCAAAAAACCACGCCCCAGAAAACATTATACACCCCATAAATAATGCAGGTAAAACCTGCATTATTTTTAAACATCCAAATTTGCTTCCAACGCGTTTTCAACAATAAAGTCACGACGCGGTTCAACCACATCACCCATTAACATCGAAACTACTTCATCAGCCTTGGCCGCATCATCAATCTTAACTTGGAACAAAGAACGATGATTTGGATCCATTGTTGTTTCCCACAACTGTTCGGCGTTCATTTCACCAAGACCCTTGTATCGTTGAATCTTTAAACCTGTCTTTGCATATTCAAATGCAGTATTCAACAATGTCAACGCACCCCAAATCTTTTGCGATTTAGATTTCACACGCAAAACTGTTGGTTGGCTGAAAGTTTCCATCAATTCTGCACGACCGTCCAGTCTGTGCCAACCACGAATTTCTGGGCCATTAATTTTTTCGCGTGGCAACAAGTATGTTTCGCGAACACTGCGCAAAGTACGCGTGATTTCAATACCAGCATCTGTACCAGAAATCTTCCATCCGCGTTCAAATTCCAATTCTTGTGCATCCAACATAGCCTGTGCAGATGCAAAATTTTCTGCACTTTCGTTTTCAAACACGCCGTTTAATGCCAATGCTTCGACAAAACGCAAAGGAACGATATGATTTAATGGTTGTAAACAATTACGCATATCTAAAACCAGTCCCAACAAACGCTTTAAATCAGCACCTGAAACCTGAACACCATTGGCAGTTTCAATCATACCATCTGTTGCTAACTGTTCCATCAAGTAATTATCCATTTCGCGTTCATTTTGCAGATAAATCTGTTGTTTTCCGCGTGTCACACCATAAAGCGGTGGCTTTGCAACATAGATATAACCGCGCTCGATAGCCTGCGGCATATGACGATAAAAGAATGTCATCAACAAAGTCTGAATATGTTGACCGTCAACGTCCGCGTCGGTCATGATGATAACTTTGTGATATCTCATTTTTTCGATATCAAAATCATCTTTTCCGATACCTGCACCCATTGTTGTAATCAGCGCGCCAATTGTATCAGACCCCAGCATCTTATCGAAACGCACGCGTTCAACATTTAAAATCTTACCACGCAAAGGCAAAATAGCCTGAGTTTTACGGTCGCGCCCCTGTTTTGCAGTACCACCCGCCGAATCCCCCTCTACGATAAACAATTCGCATTTTGCAGGGTCGCGTTCTGAACATCCCGCCAGTTTTCCCGGCAGACCACCCAATTCTGGTCCTGTCTTTTTGCGCGACAATTCGCGTGCTTTGCGTGCTGCTTCGCGTGCAGTTGCAGCCTCGATAATTTTATCAACAATCGTTTTTGCAATCTGTGGGTTTTCGTCCAAGAATTCGTACAACATTTCTGAAACAGTACCTTCAACAATCGGACGAACTTCACTGGAAACCAATTTATCTTTGGTCTGAGAACCAAATTTTGGATCTGGGATTTTAACGCTGACAATACTGGTCAGTCCTTCACGGAAATCTTCACCAGATAAATTAATATCTTTCTTGGTTCCTTTTTCAGCAATATATTTATTAATAGCGCGCGTTAACCCAGCACGGAAACCCGCCAAATGTGTACCACCATCACGGTTTGGAATATTGTTTGTAAAACACAAAGATGTTTCCGTATACGCAGTTGTCCATTGCAACACAATTTCGATATAAGTATCATCTTGCTGTTTAATCATTTGAATTGGTTCTTTGTTCAACAATTCCTTTGATTTATCCAGATATGTTGCAAACCCCTTTAACCCATCAACACTGTGAAATTCGCGCTCTTTCTTTTCAGACCCGCGCAAATCTTCTAATATAATTTTAACATTTGCGTTCAAAAAAGACTGTTCGCGCAACCAAGTTTCCATAGTATCAAAACTGAATTCTGTGCCGGTAAATGTTTCCGCAGAAGGCAAGAAAGTCACTTCTGTTCCATGTTCAATACCAGATTTATTTTCAGTAATTTTCAAATCACATGTTGGCACACCATCCGCAAATGACATAAAAGCCTCTTTATCGCCGCGCCACACACGAACTTCTAACCATTTAGACAAAGCGTTTACCACAGAAACACCCACGCCATGCAAACCACCAGAAACCTTGTACGCACCGTTGCTTTCGTTATCAAATTTACCACCAGCGTGCAATTCGCACATAATCAGTTCCAGCGCACTGCGACCTGTTTCGTGATTAATATCAAACGGCATACCACGACCATTATCACGGATTGTCGCGCTGCCATCTGCATTTAACGAAACATATACAGTATCAGCATATCCAGCCATTGCTTCGTCAATAGAATTATTAACAACTTCATAAATCATATGGTGCAAACCGGCCCCGCCTTCGCCGACGTCACCAATATACATCCCAGGACGTTTTTTAACAGCCTCCAGTCCTTTTAAAACCTTAATTGAATCACCAGTATAATCATTATGTACAGACATTTACATTTCCTTTCTTTTTTCTGTGTAAAACATAGCAATTTCTGCTATAATTATCAAGAAAAAAGGAGAAAAAAAGCATGGCAGACGAAAAGACTGTTTTTACAAAATCTGACTTTAAAAGTCCAAGATATTTAGCGGCTCATGCATTTGGGAAAAAATACGACACCCAAACAATTCGCAACGAAATGATTAAACAATTTAATAAAAACACTCAATTCATGTTAAACGGAAGATATCCACGAAAAATGGTTATAAAAAAAGATACAACTTATTACCTGCACCCCGAAGCACATGAAGTATTTTAAGAAATTTTAAGCAAAGGAAGATAAAAAATGAAATTCAAACTGTTATACTTTGGCGATATTTTAATCAATCCAAAAAAGCGCGCACAACATATCTCTGATATACGCATGCAATTTCATCCACAGTTAAAAAAATTGATTGAACACAGCCCATGGAACAACTTGACGCAATATATGGTGCCCAACCCAACAAAAAGTCCGATTACCACGCGTCATATTGGCGGCATCGATTGGAACCCTATTATTACACCAAATCTGAAATTAATCGCGGAACTGGATATACAGTTATTACACCCAGAAATCGTTGGTGTTCCACGCAGCGATATTGACAACCGCGTAAAAACTATTATGGACGGCTTGCGTTGCCCACAAAACGAACACGAAGTTGGTTCGAATACACCGCGTGATATTGGTCCAATTTATACATTACTGGACGACGACCATCTAATAACAAAATTATCTGTTAACACCAGCCACTTGTTATCCAGCGATATATTCAAAGACCACGAATTATGTACACCAGACTCAATCTTTATGATGATTGATGTTAATGTCCGCGTAGCCGAAGGAACACTAGAAAACCTGCCGTTTATGGTATAAAAGTTATTAGTTGTAAGTGGCCAACGCCACTTACAACTAGCTTAACACAGCTGTAATCTGGTCTTGCATTTGAAAAGTACCCAACACAACCCACGCAATTATCGCTGACACCAGTAATATTCCCAGACTGTTTAGTGTGCTGGATAATTTTTCCATTTTTCTGACAGATTCATTTAAATAATCATTTGCAACCTGGGTTAAGTTTTCATCAAAACCGTTCATATCTGAATAAATCATTAAATCGCCAACAATTTCTGAATCAGGAAAGTCATAACCTGTCTTGGACAAAGACACGCCCAAATTGTCACCGTTTGCAATATAACGTAATGCGCTGTCTAAGATTCTGCGTAAATATCTGTTTGCGCTGTCCGCCAACATACGCATTGCATCAGGAATTGTCACACCTGCACTGACCATCGCCCCCAAAGACATCAACCAACCAACAGAAACATGAATTTTATATATATTCCACGGCGGCAGTTTATCAAAAAGTCTTCTGATGCGTCCAGACCAATTTGCCAAACTTAACCACACTACTGAAATCACAGACGCAAACACAATTAAAAATACATACCAATATTTTATTGAAAAATCAGACAACACTATCAAAGACCGCGCCATACCACGCCACACAATATCATTTCCTGCAACCTCAGCCAAAGGCGGGACCAGATAAACACCAACCATAATAATAATACCAAATGTCAAGGCCAACAAAAACAACGGATATGCAATTGCTGTTGTCATTGCGCGCCTGATTCTTTGTGTTCCTTCAACAACGCGTCCGACATTTTCCAACGCAACCACCAAATTAGACAAATTTCCTGATGTCACCAACAATGTTTCATTTGCTGGAACCCAACCGCGGGTTGCTTCGGAAAAAGTCATCCCGCGTTCCAAATTTTTTTGCCACTGGCGCATAACGATTGCAAAGGGTTCATTTGGCTTAGTCCCGTTTTTAGACTCAATCATTTCCAAACGTTCCAGCGCATCAATCAGGGTAAAATCGTTTCGCAACAAAGAAGCCAATTTTCGACAAATTGCCATACGCTTTTCGGTATTTATCCGAAAAACCATTTTTGCATATAACAATTCCAATCTGTTCATATCAATATACCCCCGGCTGATCCAATTGACCAACCCAGCGTTCTAATTCATCAACACTTATTACACCCTGCAACATTAATGACGCAGCTGCTTCTTTTAATGTGCGACCGCCCATTTCTTCCAGCCAATATCGCACAGCGCCGTCGGTATTTCCTGATAAAGCCAATCTTAAAAATTCACTGTTAGTTATAATAACTTCACCAGCTTTTACACGACCAATATTTCCTGTTCCTTTACAATGTTCGCACCCTGCCCCACGTTGATAAATCTGATTTAAACCAACCTCGCCGTATGCGCCTAATACACGATGATACGCACCACGTTCTGGATGATTTGCCAACGGTTCACGACAATATGGACAAACTTTTTTAAACAATCGCATAGAAACCAAACCGCGCATCAAAGTTTCTTCTTTTAATTTAAAGGATTCGATTCCTAAATCTAACAGACGCGTCAAAGCCGCCATCGCAGAGTTTGCATGCAAAGTCGTCCACACATTATGACCAGACAACGCCCCACGCACAGTCAATTGTGCCGCCGCCAATGTACGAATTTCGCCAACCATCAGTGTATCAGGATCGCTGCGCAAAGCCGCCGCCAACGCTTCTACATACTTTTCTTCGCGTTGTTCTTCGTTAGTTGTATTAACAACAGGCATTTGATGTGCGCCAAAAATTTTTTGTTCGACCGGGTTTTCTACGGTTATCATATTGATTTCATAGTTTCTTTCGCGCAACATCATCGACATATTTCGAACCAAAGTCGTAGATTTACCAGAACTGGTTGGACCCGCAACAATAACCAACCCCGTCGGGAAAGAACGCATACGCGCCAACAAACGCTGTTCATATGGTCCAAATTCTTGTTCTGTTTTTATACCTTCGGACGGATTATCATACAACAATCGCATAACGACATATCTGCTGCCAAATGCGATTGGATTAAATTGCATACGAACACCCAAAACCCCAGATGGCAAATATAAATCTTTGGTTCCACGCAACGGCGTACGACCGTCTTTTAATGCAGACTGATATTCATTTTGCGCATAATTTGCATTTGACATATCAGAAGAAGCAAACGCCGCACGAACAAACGATTCCCCCCACTGAGAATTATATTCCATAACTGGCTGCATACTGCCGTCTATACGGAAAAAGATTGTTGTTTGATCTGCAACTTCGATATGCACATCAGATACTTTTTGCGATGCGGCCTTGGCAATAATATCAACAAAGTCTTTCTGCATCTGATTATCAAAATCCATTTTTGAGCGCGCACCACCGCCCAATTTTCCGTCATAAGACTTGTACAGATTAGATATCAACCCCAAATCCGAATAAAAAGGTTCTTTGATTTTTTTACCACGTGCACTAAGCAAATCTAGAAACGCCAAAACACGCCCATCATAACGATGTGTACGCGATATAATAATTTCACCACCAGAAAAATACGCTACCAACGCCTGGGTATCATGTGGCAATTCAAACATCGCCCCATTGGTTGTCAGCAATTTATTATTATTAGAAAACAAATAATCAATTAAATCTTTACTTTCTTTGTTTTCCAATCCTGCTGGCACCGAAGGCTCGGCTTCAAATTTTACATTTTCCAAAATCTCATTTATTTTGGTCATTTTTTTATTTTCCGTTGCTGACATTTAAATTTTGTGTTTCGCCTTCATCGTTAACAAAAACAACACCTTCGTCCAACGATATAGATTTAACCTTCCAGCCGTCTAAAACTTTTCCAACACTTACACGTTTGGTCTGACCCGAAGACAAATCTTCAACCGTTGCTTGCAATTGGGATCCTGCCCCAACAACATTTACCAAACGATAACTTTTTGCAATATCATTTAACAACTGTGTTTTTTCAGAAACACTAACCGATGCGCCTGTATTTTTATTCGTTTCTTTATTTTGCATTTCTTCTTGCAGTCTTTCTTTTTCGCGTTCCAGTTTTACTGCTTCTGCTTCTAACTTGGCCTTTTGTGTTTCTATTTCCTGCTGTTGTTGTTCGGCACGACCAGACAATGTATCAATTTCCATATGCAATTTAATTTTTTCTGCCGCCAATCTGTCTAATTCCAAATCCAACTGCGCCCGTTCTTTTTCCAATTGCATTAAAATTTTTTCCTGTTCCAATGTTGTAATTTGCTGAAACAAAGAGCCTTCAACATCATAATTTTCAATCGCAGCAGCAGCAACATTTTCAATATTTGCTTGTTCGTCTATATTTTCCACAACTTCTTCTTCCAGAAAGACATCTGCGTTTTCTGCATAAGATGCGTCAAAAAACACCATACCAAACAAAGCAAACAATACAACCAACATATTTTTATTTTGCATAGATTATCACCTCATAGTTCCAAGAACGTGTCGCCACATCCCATGTGCTTTTCATTAAATAAACCCCTTCAAACCCGTCAAAGATTTTCATAAACTGCTGTGGAATCAATTTAGATTCAGCCGCAATCTCTACTACATCGACAGTTTCAACATCAACCCCATTTGTCAGAGAATCTGTCACCATTTTTATATCTGCATCAACATTTATTCCTTGGAACAAACTGGTCACATCACGAACAATCGTCTGCGCATCGCGTTCGTCCTGGGACGCAAACTTTTCCAATTCGGGCAATTTTGCCTGAACTAACAAAGTATTTTCGTTTATTTCTTGAACAAAAGCACCCGGCATAACATCTGTTGCCACACGATAAAACTCATCCAATGTGCCAAAATCGCGTCGCATTTCCACCACAGCATTTACTTCATTACATTCAACAGAAACCTGATTCCAGCCAGTTATTTGTTGCATCAAGAAACCAGACGCCTTGTAACATAATTCTGCACGCGCCTGAACTTTTGGCAAATTTTCGTACGGCATAACAATTGGTGACGGCAATTGTTTTTCTATTTCAAACTGCTTGTCTAACTCTTTATTTTTTTCTTCGATTTGCCGTTTGTATTCAGCAACCAACGCCGGATCTAATTCTGAAACATTTGGTCTGGACTCCAAAGTCTGATTCAAAGAATCATGAAAAATCATTCCCAAACCAAATAAAAACAAAACTATCAACAACCCAGAAAACAAACCGCTGCCCAAATGACTGATCGAATGCAACTGTGCGCCTTCACGACCACCCAGAACATCAGACAAATTACGTTCAACCGCACGCGGCATTCCCCAAGCCCCCGGCGCAAAAAACGCCCCCCAATCAGGAATTTCTGACAACTTTACATATGCGCGACGCGCAGCAGCCTCACTGTCAAACAATTTATCTTCTAAAACAACGCCATTTCGTGCCGCAACCAGATAATATTTAGTGTCTACTTCGAATACAGCCAAAAATGACATATATTCTGAAAAATTTTCCATCACTTCCGCAGCCGCAACACGCATTGCAATTTTGTGTCCCAATTTGCGACCACCCAACCCAATCATCGAGCGATATTCGGTATAAAGATTCAGTTTTTTATCAACATTATGCGACAACGCACGCGCATAATTACGTCCAGAAACACCAACACCCATCGGCTGCCAAAACAACCCGACGGCATATTTTCTGCGGTTAACATTTAGTGTTTGATTTGCCAATAAATTCTCTCTCGGTATACTATGTTTTAAATTATAACATAATTTACAAAATCAAGGCAAGGGTTTATAGCCTATATAACAAAAATAAAACTGCCAAATGGCAGTTTTTTATTAATAACAGTTTCCATATGTACAAGTTGTCACCACTTCAACAGCCATTGGCGCAACCGTACCCGCCGAACCAACATACGGACAATCATAAACATTTGCAGTCAAAACAAACGCGCGTTCTGGTCCAAAAACAACCCATTCGTTTGGTTTTGTTCGCTGACTGGTAATCCAATATGCGTTTCCAGGACGCGCCTGATCAACAATACGATTTTCCAGATATCTGCGCGCATCATCAACATCGTACACAGAAACTTCTGATTCTAACTTATACAAAAATATACAACCTGTTGGTTCTTCTGTTAATTGTGTTAAATTTTCACTGCCATTTTGATTTTTAATAAAACCACCACAGCCCGCAACTGTTAACAAAACAGCAACCAAAGACAATATTTTTTTCATTTTTTCCTTCTTTTCTTAATTATTGTTAATTATATCATAATTTTCTTTATCACTAAACAATTTTTTCAAGACCAAATTGTTTAACGCATGACTGCCTTTATAAGATTCCAACTTTCCACAGACGATTCCGCCACTGGTAAACATATCACCAATTGCGTCTATTATTTTATGTCTGACAAATTCATCAGGCCAAATCAATTTGTTTAAAGTCCCATCGCCTGCATCATTCAGCGCAATAACATTGTTTTCATTTGCACCACGCCCCATACCCCGCTTTTTCAAATATTCCCATTCAGAATATTTACCAAAAGTTCTGGCACGCGCAAAATTCTTAATAAAATCTTGAATTGATTTTTTTGTTCCATCAAACAGATACGAACAAGACTGTTTTCCTATAATTTTTTCTGGATACACCAAAGTCGCATCTATTTCCAATCCTTTGCCATTATTTGGCGACAACTTAACAAACCCATCGCTTTTACGACCAGATATTTTATTAAAGAACCATATTTTCAATCGCACAAACTTTGACAAATCCTTTAAAACTTCATTTGCTTTTACTATAACTTCGCGCTTTACAATAATTTTCTTCAAATTCCCATCTGTTTTTTCTACCTTTGAAAAAGCTTTTATAAACTCATCCGCGCTGCCGTCCAGTATCGGAGTTTCTGGATTATCAATTTCAACAATTGCGCTGTCCACCCCCATTATAAACAATGCCGCCATCAGATGTTCAATAGTCTGAACATGTGCAGCACTTGTTTTACCAATGGTCGTATTCCGCATTTTTGTTTCGCCAACATTATCGAATGTCGCAGGAATTAATTCCGAGTCTGGGATGTCCGTTCTGCGCATAAAAATTCCATATTCTTTAGATGGCTTAATAACGACATTAACTGGCAACCCCGAATGAATTCCAACCCCAGATAACTTTATTTGTTTTTTAAATGTTGGCATTTTTTAATTTCTCCTTTAACCAGTCAAAAAATTTACTTTCTATAACAGTATCCAATCGCGCATATTTAATTTTATCACGAATTTGAACAGGCAAACGAACCCAGTCTTTTTCAGTTGTAATTAATTTAGCCCGTTTTTTATCCGCCAGCGCAAACAGCTTTTCTATATCTTGGCTTGTATACTGATAGTGGTCTGGAAACGCCTGTTTTGCCACAACATTACGCAACGCACCAAAGAATTTTTTCGGATACCCAATTCCTGCAAACGCGACCAACTTTTCATCTTCATCGTATGGCGACACAGTCTGATTTTGTGCATAGAAAACCGGCACACCATCTGGCAAAACCAAATTTTTATTTTTTATTTTATTTTTTATAACGATAATAGCGTCTGCATCTTTTAATTTTCTTTTGGGCACACGCAACGGTCCCGCAGGCAACAAGAAACCATTACCGAAACCAATACCATCATCAAACACCACAATTGAAACATCTTTTTTAATAGACGGATTTTGCAAACCATCATCCATAACAATTGGTGTTTTGTCTTTTTCCTGTCTGTTCAACAACAAAATATTACTTTTTCTGTCGCCAACATGCACAGCCAACCCATTACGCGCCAACATAGTCGCTTCATCGCCAACATTTCCGGTCTTGGCAGACTTTTTGTATCCCCGCATAACCACAGGAGAATCAAGATAAGTTGCAATCGCACGCACAACAGGTGTTTTTCCAACCCCACCTGCTAAAATATTTCCAACACAAATTATTTTGCGTTTTGATATAACAGGATTTATTTTTCGCACCCAATAAACAAACCTTCCAACAAAATAATAAATCCAAGACACCGGCACCAACAACAACGCCACCGGATTTTTACTTAAAAACCACCAAGGTGTCTTCATTTTTTTGCCTTTTTAATTTTTTTTGCTTCGCGTTTTTGTCTTTTAAATTCAGACGCGTTTAAATCCTGCTCTACGGGCCTCAAACCGAATTCAGCATCCAGTTCCCGCATTTGTTTAACCATAAAGTTTTCCAAATCGGTTCTGATTTTTTCAAATTCTTCTTCTGTTGCCTTTCTGGGTACAAACACAGGCTCACCAATATTGCAAACAATTTTTGAAAAAGGCAAAGCGACCAAATACCTATCCCACCTGTTCTGCAACCACGCACGCGAACAAGAATAACTAACCGGAATAATTGGCGCACCTGACATTTTTGCAAAATACAACGCCCCGTCTTGAACGCGCAGCGATGGCCCACCCGGTCCATCTGGCGACATACAAATACCCCAATCACCTTTGGACAAAACACGCAGACCTTCACGCAGAACAGAAACCCCACCACGATGAGAAGACCCGTAAATAGCACGCAGACCAAACAATCGCTGTAACTTCGCCATCATGCGACCGTCTTTATGACGGCTGGCCACGGCATACGCCTGCATTCCACCCAAACAAATAATTGGACTTAACATCATACTGCGCCCGTGCCAAAATACGAAAATAGCTGGTTTTTTGCGGTATTTATAAAAAGTTTCAATATTTGTAATTCTTTTAATAGAAGTAAAATAAGCAAACCAAATAGGAATTGCGAACAACAGGGCTATAACCCATTGGAACACAGACAAACTTAAAATAGGCTGCCAAAACCCCTTCCACAATTTTCTAAAAGTTTTATTTTGAAACATAATTTTATTAACCTTTACATAAAAACATTGGTCTGATTCTAGCAATAAAAAAAAGATATTTCAACACAGACCTGGGTTTTCATCCCCAGCCCCCCAAAAAAACATAATTTAATTGACTATTACAAAAAAAGGTATATAATACCAATCACCTTATCGCGGGGTAGAGCAGCCCGGTAGCTCGTCAGGCTCATAACCTGAAGGTCGTTGGTTCAAATCCAACCCCCGCAACCAAGATTTAACAAAATACACCCCCTTGTGGGTGTTTTTTTGTTAAATATGTGTGTTGTGTTGGGTTTGAACCACTGAAAAAGGTGGTTCACTACAAGCAAAAGGCAGACGGCAGTATGCCGGTCAACCAACGGTTGATTTGCGCCTGTGCAATGCAGGCGAAGCCAAATGAAATCCACTCCCCGCAACCACGAATTTTCTAAAAATACCGCGTTTGCGGTATTTTTGTTTAGAAAATTCAGTGTCTCGCCGTAGCATTCCGCGAAGGCGGACTGTTTCAATACCTACAAAAAGTTCGAAAGCTGAAATTAAAAAAGTGGCAATTTTTCGCCACTTTTGAACTAATCCACTGTATAAAACTATATTAGTTTGCAAGTTTTTTTAATAATTCAATAGATTTTTCAGCGTTTTTGGATGATTCTATGGATAAAACAGCCTTTGGACAATATTGTTTTACCAACTTAACCACTTTTTTAATATCTATGGTTCCATTTGTTATATCCAGATGTTCATCCAAATTTGATGCCCCACTGTCTTTACCATGATTATTATGCAAATGTAAATAACCTATGCGTTTTCCAAGTGTTTTTATCCAATTGTATACACTCATATCAGAATTACAATTTGCATGTCCTATATCCAAATTGATTTTTAATCGTTTATCATTGACAGAATCTATAACCATTTTCATAAGTTCACTATCTTTTTCAAACTGATTCTCAATCATCATGGTTATACTGTTATCTTTATCGGCAAAAAATTCCTGCCAAAATGCCGTCGTTCGTTTCACCCAACCTGTGTATCCATATGTACCAGGATAATAGCCATTATGAACAATGATACTGTCGCAACCTAATTCTTTCGCTATTTTATATGCGAAATTATACATTTTCATTGTCTCTTTACGCAAACCTGGCATTTTTGTACCAGGGTTTAACTCCCAAAAAGGTGCATGCATTGATTTATGTTTAATTTTACTAGCTTGTTCTTTTTGGTATTTAACCGTTTTTGCCAAATTTTTGATAAAAGGATCATAAAAAGTTTGAAATTCAATACCAATTTTATATTTTTTTATAAGCTCAACATCTTGGTCAAAATTATCGTCTGTGCAAAATCTGATATCCACCATAACCATTCTCCTTTGATTCAGTAAATTATATCATACTTAAATTGTTAATATAAATTTTATTTTTTCACTGACCAGTTTATATCTGTTGTCATTTTACACTACCTTTATTTTTTATATTTATTGTTTTTATATTTTGACGGTGTTGCCAACCATATAATCGGAAGCACTAAACCAAACCATGCCGAAGCAAGACTGCAAATTACAGATACAAATAAGATACTATCCACACAAGATATACCCACAAACAACAAACCACACGCTGCTAAAAAACTACAAACAAAATTCCAACCAGACCTACCTATATCATGCATTCTTCGTGCTATCAAAGACATACCAGCAATCAAAGTAAATACATTTAATACAGAAAGTAAGACAAGTGCTATATCTGGTAATTGTACATCAGAAACAAACAACATATTACCAACAAAAGCACACATAAAAGTAAACCAGACCATCCACCAATATTCCGCTCTAGTAGCACACCCTTTAAAATCAAATGCCTTTGTAAAATAATTTATAAAAGATTCCCAGAAACCAACATATGGAACATTCTCTTTCTTATCAGATTTTTTATCTGTTGAGTGATTTTGTTTATATATATTATAAATACACCACCCCAAAACTGCAGCCCCAATAAAAATAATAATATATAAAAGAAATTTAAGTACTTCCATAATCTTTCCCTTTGTTTTATCAAAATACCGCCAATAAGAGATATTGACGGTCAGGGAGTTCGTAAATCTGATAAAATCAAAAGATTCTGTTGGTCTTTCGGTTTCCCGTATTTTATACACCACCAGCTCCCCGACCATATGACCAGGGTTAAACATCGGTGCAGCCCACACCATGTCAGAAACGATGCAAACTGCACCGGATTTTATCAGAGCTTACGACAGCCCAAACCCAACTTCCTATTGGATTCACTACCTATAATAACAGTAAATACATATAAATGCAAAAATAAAAACCGGCCATACGACCGGTTTGAACTTTAAATTATTTAAGATATCTATGTATCCAATCAGACACCTCTTTTGACAGATTGCACCAAGCAGCAGGTGCTGTTACCTTTGCAACCAATATCTTATCATTTGCATCCATATACCCATTCAGATAATTTCTTATCGATTCTGGTTCTTGTTCCGTGATTATTAACCAACAAGACTCAAGAGGGTGACACCAAGCACTATACGATTTTATTGCATTTATCAAATCATCGTAATTTCTACCCGGATTAACAAGGTCATAATTTATACTATATACAGCCATATTATTTTCTCCATTTGGCTAGGAGAAAACTGTTTACTTTTTTTTCTTCGTATTTTATAGTACGTTTGCCTAAGAAAAATGTAATCAGTTTTCTCTGGTTTCATTTCCCACCGATTATTCGGTGGGTACTTTTTGGCAAAATTCACCACATATTGTGTTTTTTTACCAACACAAACATGTATATTGATTTATAAGAAAATAAACAACAAAAAAATATTGTACAAAAAATATTTTTCGCTTTACTTTTAAAAAAGCGGATATTCTGCATATTTGACAAGGAAAACAGAATCGGTATTTTGATATAAAACCGATATTTGTATGTTTTTTTAACGCGCTTAACTGATTCGGATTACTTAATTTTCCCCCGATTCGACAACAAACCCAAGCTTTTAATCATTTTTATAAATTCATATAAATTATACAAACTTTAGGCTCATAACCTGAAGGTCAGTGGTCTAAATCCACTCCCCGCAACCAAGATTTAACAAAATACACCCCCTTGTGGGTGTTTTTTTGTTAAATATGTGTGTTGTGTTGGGTTTGAACCGTTGAAAACCAGGAAATTATGCGCTTTTGCCACCAACATCAGGTACAAATTGAACTTTTTCTGTTAAACCTTTTTTTATTCCCAAATGTTCAAATTGTTGTTTTGCGTCTATAAAGTTTTGTTTTTCCTGCAAAGACATATCTTGTCTTTCCAAATCAACCTGTTTTTCTATTGGTTTATAATTGACGACAATATTGCTTTCTTTTTCAGACTTTAACATATCTAACAACGCGAAAGTATTCTTATTCGGAATAATATTATCTATTACTGCCGCCCCAACGACAGACCTTTTAACTGTCTTGTCTATCAATCCAGATTTATTTATCGCCCCGATAATATTTGCCATATCTTCTGGTGTCAAAGACCGGCTTTCTTGGATAACATTTCCATTTTCGTCTTTGATTTCTTTTTGATATTCGATGATGTCGGACAACGCGGTTAACCCACGTTGCACCCCATCAATATACAATGTATCTTTACCCAGTTTTTGTGAAAAATTATCTAACCTGTTAACTTTTTGCATCAGCACATCTGATACAGATTTTCCAGATTTAACCGCAGACACCAGTGAGTACAACAACGCCCCCAACATTCGTTTATCAAACTCGCTTGGTTCGTTATCCATCTGTGCGCCAGTATCAAATATACCAATCACAAAGTTTTTAAAATCACTGTTATAAAAGTTTTGTTGTCCCTGGTGACGGTCTGTATCCCACTGTTGCCCAGATAATAAAATACTAAGTTCCAGTGTCACATACGCAACAGCAGCATCATGTTTTTCTTGTTCTGTCATTTTATCAGAAATCAAAGATTCACCTGGTGCCATTTCCATAATTTTGTATGCATTTTCACCGTTTTGCGTAGAACCATACGCCAACCATTTTGCGACATCAGGCTGCCAAACACCACTGGGGGTTTCGACAGAAATGCTTTCATAAATCTTTACTGCATTTTGATATTTTTCATAATCTTTCTGTATATCAATTTCTGATTCAGCAGACAATTCTGCCTGATTTGCAATATTTTTTAACGGTTTGTATTTAGAATCTTTTTTAGCCAAATCATCAATTACATTGTTAATCAAGTTCATACCGCTGTTTGTTAATTCATCTGTATACGGTCGCTTTAAAGCGATAACAGCGTCTTGTCCTTGGTATTTAATTTGTACAGTCACAAAGAAAGACCCTGCGCCTAAAATTTTACCAACATACGATATATTTTTTTGTTCATTTTCTGGAACAGAAGCATTGATTAAATCAATTAATTCCATACGAGTTGGTATTTTTGCCTGGTCACGCATAGTTGATAATTCTTTTCGTATATCGGAATCCAACATAGGCATATAAGACAACAATTGTCCAAATTTAATAAACGCCGCGCCCTTGGCTGCAAAGAACATTTTCAATCCGCGACCAATAGTTTCACCACCGGTCATTTGACTGTTTTCATCGCGTTGTGATGCGGCGGTAATTGCTGCTAAAATTAAATTTTGTTCATAATCTTCCAGATTATTATAAACAGAATTAACGACTGTTTTGGCATCCTTGTAATATTCAGAATTTTTATCAAAGAATAAATCGACAGCCAAATTGATTGATTTTTGTTTGTCTCCGCCACTGTATGCATCTAACAATCGCGACATTAAATAAGCCCTGATTTCCAGATTTGCCGCCCAGAAATTTTCATGCAACATGGTTAAATCTTGTTTATTTAAATAATTGCTTACATAACCGTACTTTTTAAAATCGTCATCCAATTTTGATAAAAATCTTTCGATTGATTTATCAGATAATTTTTCATTTAAAAATTCAATTCCAGCCTGGGCGCTTGATGGTTTTTCCCCCAATGCAACAATCAGATTTTCAACAACACGGCCATAAAAATCATAATTTTGAGCGTCTTTTCCGCTTATTTTTCTGGTTGCGGCATCATCAAAAATCTGCGCCACTTTTTCTTGGGCCAATATTTTTGATGAAATTTTATCTAACAAACCCTTGGCAACTTGATAAGAAAACTTTTTATTTGATTCATCGCCATTTATACCACCAGAAATTTCATCTGCAACGCGTTGTGCACGCATTTCAAAGTCAGCCGACAAATCATCAATTCCTAATTCTTTTGCCTGATAATCTGCATAAAATTCGATTAATTTTTCGCGTTCAACAACAAATTCTAAATCATTAGATTTTCTTTCAAACACACTGCCATCTCTTAAATCGGCGCGCATTAAAAACCATTTTGCATATTCATACGAATTAGTTTTAATAATTTCATCGACAATAATTTTTATCCATTTGTTTTTATTTGCTATCTTGTCTGAAAAAACTCTATATTTTTCAAAGAACTGATACAACGCCATTTTGTCTTTCAACGGCAAGCTTTCTATTACAAAATTTCTTTCAAACGCAGCAGATATAATATCTGAACAAATAGATTCAGAAACAGGATCCATGTAATAAAATTTTTCAACAAACATTTTGATTGGATCAAACATATAACCACGCCGCAGATAATCAGCAAATACATAAATATCAAATCCCCTGATATCATTTTCTTTATAAGCGTCAATTACAGATTCCAATTCATCCTGATTTGTTGGAAATTTTAAACCAATTGTTTTTATTGTATTTTCCAACAAAACAGACGGTTTATTATCTTCAAAATCTTTTATTATGCATTGCTTTAAAGAATAAATATTATCTTTCAGACACCCAATATTCAAACTTTCCAATTCCGCGACACGGCGCCTGATGTTCTCTTTTTCTTTTTTATGCCATTGTTCTTCATTTTCTTTTATTTCTTTAAATTTTCTATTTTTATCCAAAGATTCTATATAAAGACTTTTGTGATCAGAAAAACTGCCGCCCAAATAATTTTGTTCCAACGCATTACAAAAATCTTTTACTTCGTGCCCATATATTTCTTTGTCTTTATAAAATTCATTAAATTTAAACAATATGGAAACTATTCTGCTGTAAAAAGTATTAAAATATTTGACATCCAATGCATAAATAGTGTTTTCTTTATAAAATTCTGCTAATTTATCATCTTTTATAAAATAGTCATACGCAATACTGTTTTGTAAAATATCTTTGTATTCCTTAGTTTTTTCTTTGTCGTATTTAAAATCATCAATTTTAACACCAATCAAATCCAGATAAGCTTTTTTATTTCCATCCCAAACAATATATTGCAATAACTTTTTTTCATTAAATTCACTTAAATACAATATAAAATCAATAACTGTTTGTCACCACGACCATATTGTGCCAGCAAACTAAGTTTATCAATATACTTTTTGAAATCTTCTGTTTGTCTTTTTGATGCCTCGTCATAAATATTTTCAATAAGCTTATTATTTTTCTCTAATGCAGATTTACCAAAATCCCGCACAACAAACTTTCCATTTTCATTTTGTTCCAAATAATAATTTTTCAAAACTTTACTATGTTTATTATCATAAGAAGAAACGGAATAAAAATAATCACGAAAAACATCTGCTACATCATCTGATGTATCATACAAAACCTCTCTCCACGGAAATAAATACCCAATATTTTTTTCGCCCTGCGGGACCAAATTTTCTGCTTTTTCATCATAATCTTTAAAATTAGACCCGTGAAAATTTAAAACACCATATTCTTTTAATTTCGGTGCAACTTCAACCAATGTTTTTTTATCAAAATTATTTGCAGCATCAACAAATTTTTTACGCAAATCAATAATTTCTTTAAAAACACCCGCACTGTTAATATTTGCCCTTAATAAAAATCTTACTATTTCATTAACCGTACCATTGTTTTTTTCTAACAATCCAGTATTTTTGTAAGTTTTATACACTAAATCTGCAACCTGTTCTGAATTTGGTTTTTTTATAAAAACAATATTATCAAGGATTTTTAATAAATCTTGAACACGAGCATTTGTATTAATATTACCTGCATCCAATTCAGAAATTAAAACATCAAACAAATCGGAATTATTTATTTTCGATATAATCTTTGTATTAAATTTGCTAATCAGTACTTTTTCCAAGTATGAATTATATGGGTTATTTTTCCTTGTGTTATAAACCTGTGTTTTAAAATTATCCCACTCTGGTGACACGCCTTCTGCGACTTCTGGAAAAGCACCTTGGTCATTTGCTATTTTTGTTAAATAAGCTTCTATATCTGCAATTCTGGCACTGTGCACACCATGTACATCAATTGTCAAATTTCTTGGATTTTTCAGATATTTTTGACCTATTTCTTTTTGTATTTCCAAAATATTTCGTGGGTTATAACCTGCATTTATTAATAAATCGACGCTTCGTAAATCGGCGGCCCGCTCTTGGAAAATAGTATTTTTTCCACCCAACAATTCAGCCCAAATATAATGTCCAGATTCGTGTCCAATAATAGCTGCAAACTGTTCAATATTTTTGACAAAATCTATCATACCAACAGTCACAGCAATAATATTTTTTTGTTTATCAACAGTCTGTTCTTTTGAAATAAAAAAAGCGTTTGGGTTTACATCTTCTACAACAGTGAAATAAAAATCATCAATATTAACATCTGTGTTTTTGAACATTTTTGCAAAAACTTCTTTGATCTTTTCGCCAACTAATTTATGCACAGGTGAATCAGGTTCATATAACCGCAATGCTTCAAAATCATTATCATTTAAAATTGTTTGATTTTTTTTCATTTTTAAACAACTTGCTTTTATTCGTATCGATTTAACTATATCATATTTGTATAATTTTTAGTATATATAAATATATAAACCAGAGGCTTTGATTATGAAAAGATTATTTATAATACCTGTATTATTTTTATCTACATCTGTATTTGCAGGAATTTACACAAACGATAACTTTAAACCGTATATTGGCGCAGATTTTGGGCTTAATATTGCAGATTATACAACTAATACCGAACTGAACCAAAACTTTGTATCAGCCACAATAAATGCAGGTGCCAGAATTGGGCGAAACTTTGGTGCCGAGTTATTTTTTTCACATTCCGCCACAAACGATGTTCAATATTTAATGGACTATGAATCACTGGACCACGAAATTTATTACCAAGCATTTGGTTTTGACATATTTGGTTATTATAAAATATCCAAAGAATTTGACTTTTTTACAACATTTGGTGTTGCGAATTATAAAATATTTAACAAATTTGATTATATCAGCCCAACAACAGAACAAAGCAAAAAAATAACTGAAAACGAAGTATCAACCAGAATAGGCATCGGATTAATGTATACATTTTTTGGTGACGACGCATCAATGTTAATCCAGTATCAATACACCCCATTAAATAACGAATGGATTAAAAGTATGTCCGAATTTTTAATTGGTGCCCGATATATATTTTGATAAAAAAACCAGTAAATACCAGATGTTATTCAAAACATTTCATTAAATCAGCCCCGTTTTCAGTTTGGTCTATTTTTTTATTTCTAATTTCTTCTGCGGCCTTGATTTTCTGGGTCACTAAAACAAGTTCAGGATGATTTTGTAATTCTTGGTTCAGCATTTCAACCGCCGCATCAAAATCTGATTTTTTTTCTATAAAAACAGGCATTACAGAATCTGCTGCCACAAAAAAAGTATTTTCCAGTTCGGACTTAAACTCATCAATTACAGATAAATAAGTATCAATATGCTTCTGTTCGTGTTCCATAACAGCATTAAAAGGACAAGTTCCAGGTTTATAACTTTTATCAATTTGCACCAAAAAATCGCTATATCCAAATTTAACATTAATCCCTTTAAGACTGACACAAAAACCAGTTTTTATAAAAACAGCTTCGGCTATAACCTCGGTTTCCTGGGATAAACTGGCAATAACATGCCCATGATGAGTTATATCCATTTTTTCATCAGGTTGAACAATTTCAGTTTTTGCATCTGGTTTTACCAGATTAATTACAGGTGTACTTTTATATTCCAAACAATCATCTGCCTGGGCCGAAAAGCAAAGACAAAACCACAACAAAGAAAATATATGTTTTAACATATTAGTCCAAAGAACCCTGTTTTTTCAGGTATTCATCAACAAAATTATTACCATACATTTTATATAAATCTTCGGCCAATAATACAGATGAACGCCCAGATTCAAACAATCTTAATAAATTACCCAAACCACCCAATTCTGTATTTAAAATAACAGATTCGCCTGTCACAGGTCTGGACAGCAACAATGCACGTTTCAGATTTGGATATGCTTTACCTTGAATAAACGCCATTTCCAACGGATTTAAATTCCAATGCGCATAATCGTTTGCATCAGCAGCAGGATTACGAAAGAACAACACTGTCTGGGCCTGACCACGCACCACATCACCAATACCCAGTTTATCCAAAACATTCGCGCGCTGGAACGCCGCCATATAGGCCTGACGATTTTTACGCCCTTCTTGTAATCCCACGATAAAACTGTCACGGAACATCTTATTTTCCAGCATAGGTGCAGTTTCGTCAATCATAATCAGCGATGGATTTCCACCAGATACAGTCAAAGTATTAATTCTGTGCAATATATAAGAAATAACCGCCGGCGCCAATGTTTGATCTTGCAAAATATCGGTAAAATCAAAAGTAGTCAATCTGGAATACAAATCCAATGTATCAGAAGATTCATTAAACATATCTCCATACTGTAATGGGTCAACCCATTTTTTAAGAGCACTTCTCATATTACCAGACGAAGAAAAACAACTTTCCCACAGATTTCTTAACAATCTGTCTTTTTCGCCCAAATAATCATAATTCACAGATACAGCACGCGCAATTTCATCAGATGACATAACATCATTTTGCCCTGAAATAATTGCAAACCATCTGCGTAAAAATTCACGGTTCTTAACGCTGTCCGGCATTTTCAATGGATTTAAATGTGTCACAAAAGATTGTTCCACAGAATCTGCGTTTTTATCTTTTCCCTGCATAGTTATATACTTTCCACCAGCAGCCAAAGTAAATATTTCTGCACCTTTATTTCTGTCAAAGAAAAATGCTTTTAACTTTTGATGTCTTAAACTTTGTGCAATCAAGAAAGAAAACAAAGTTGTTTTACCACCACCTGTTGGCCCAATTGTCAAAGTATGACCCACAGCCGCTGGTTTATCAGACACATGGAACTGGAATTGATAGGGTGTACCTTGGGCAGTTGGGAAAACAACCAACGGTCCTGGCCCCCAATCAGAATTTTCAACCCCATAAGGCTGGGTTGACAAAGGAATCGCAATTGCTGCTGTGCGTGATAATAATTTAAAACTGCGTGGGAAAGTATCAAACCCCGGAATCATCGAAAACCAAGAAACCTTTGATGCAAATGTTTCAACGACTGGTGATATACCAAAAGACGCACAGATCTTTTTAAATTCATTTATATGATATTCCAAATCTTCTTTTGTTTTACCAAACAATACAAACAATGGATAAAAATCAATCAGACTTTGATTACCAGAAACATTTTCATCCATCATACTTTGTGCAGAAGCAACCTGCTCTTCCGTAGAAGTTTGTGAATTACCCTCTGCAGTTGACATTTTTTGACGTATTGTTTTTTCAACATCTGTACCACTCATAATTTGAAAAGCATTCATACAAATCATTTCTGTTTGTACTGTTAAAATAGAATCAAAAAATTCTTCATCCAAATAATCAGGGGACATTTTAAAAGAAATCATAGCAGCAAAAGATTGACTGCCTGCACTGGTATATTTTACAAGTCCATCTTTTAAAAATTCAACATCATCAACGGTTATCAGTTTTGTAATATTATTGTCCGCATATTTTGGTGCAGGTTTTGATATAGGCGACAAAACACGACCAAAAAACCGCGCCATATTATCAGAACTTTTATTTTTCAACAATACAGGTTTATAAGCAGCCAACACAGATTCGATATAATTACTGTATCTGTCCAATTTTTCATGTGCATCATTACCAAAGACTTCTAAAACAACATAATGATTATTAAAGAAGATCTTTAATCCCTGACTGCGCCATTTATCATATATTCTTTGTAATGTCTTTTGATTAAATTCATAGTTTGTATTTTCCTGGGCTGCATCACGAATTGTATAAAATCTTAAAAATACGCCAGAATCCTTTATTTGATTAAACAATTGCGCCCGCAAGTCCAAAAATTTTTCTTTGGTTTTATCATCCTGCATACTTGTCTGCAAACCAGTAATTTTATAAACCCTTACAAAGCCACCATTTGTTAAAGACATAGAATTATCAGTATAAACCTTGTCAAAAGGTATATAATTCGAATATTTTGCATATCCAAATTTTGGAAAAATCTTGCGTGTCAGTGTTGGTATATAAATCAACAACAAAACAAACATAAACAAAACAGCCATAACTATAATAGCCATGGTGACAGACAAATCAGCGTCACCAACAAAATACTTAAAAAATCCACTTATATTTGTCATGCTGGCAATTTCCTTGGTATTTTTTTCGCAAAAAGTTGCAACTTAGCCTTTATAATCTGACCAAATTGTTGATCTTTTTTAGACAAAGATATCAGAATTAAATGAACAAAAATCACAGACACCAAAAAATATAATGGGTTAGTATCATTTCCTGTAATTATCAATCTTGCTATAAAAATTATAATAAAAACAATAAATTGTACGACAAAATTAATCACCGCAAGCGAATAAGGCACATAAAAAATATGTGCAGGATTTGCCAATGCTTTTAATACTTGCTGTTTCATAATCTCTCCCGGGTGATTTAATTATAACAATTTCAACAATTTTCAACAAGCATAAAAACCAAAATATATAAAATTGTTAAAAGTGTTAAAAACAACATTTTTTTAAACTGTTAATTATTTAGTATATTTTTTTAACATTTTTTATAAAATCCCCAGAAATCTAGAACTTTTTTGTTAAAAAACTGTTCAAAAAAAACTAAAAACCGTTTTCAACAGTTTCAACAGCCCCTACTAAAACAACTATAAATAATATTATTATTTGATTTTTCAAAAAATATGTTTATAATCGCCTTGTAAAAAGGATAAAGATATGAAATTTTTAAGTTCTTTAAAGGCTTGGAAAAAACGCGGTAATGTAAAACAGATCCGTCGTGGTAAACAAGTTATCTTGATTGACCCTTCTAATCCAAAATTCAAAGCGAAACAGGGTTTCAAGAAAAAATAAAAAATTCCGCCAATTGGCGGTTTTTTTAAAAATCGTTCATAAAAGCTTCTTTTGTGACCTCTTTTATTTCGATAATTCCCAGTCCCGCCTGACGCAAATATAAAATCTGGGCATCTGTCGGTTCAAAAATACCTGCGCTGTGGTCAGCAGCCTTTGGTATTGCCGATATATTTTGTGCTGGCATAAAATCGATTTTTGCGCCCGTTTCACGCATTGCAGAAAAAGCGATATCAGATACACAATTTTCACAGTCTTGTTTTATTATCGCCGTTCCCGATAATACAGATTTTGAATCTTTGCATGCATAAATTTTATTTTTTAACAGAATTGTTGTATCGCCAGACAGGTGTTCAGCCACACAATCGTATTTCAATTCGGACATATTTTCGATAAAAACATTGCCATGAATTTCAGAAATTTTACCGGTGTTTTTAATAAAAATGTTAAAAAAAGCCGGCTTTTTATTTTTTGTTTTTACAGTTAAAAATACCTGTTGGTTGTCTGTATTAACATTTATTTCTAACCTTTTTTCAGAATCTATTTCACCGACATATATGATATGGACAGGTAATTTATATTTTTTATTAATTGGCGCGTTTTCCAGTGTTGATAATTCAGGACAATACACACCATCGCGATAAACAATAGTTTCCGCAGGAAATGTTTTTATGTTGAATTCGTTCCACATGTATGACATATTATTCGCATTATAAAGGATTTTAAAATGGGATTCAATTGTGGAATTGTTGGTTTGCCAAATGTTGGTAAATCTACTTTGTTTAATGCTTTGACACAAAGTGCAGCGGCCGATGCGCAAAACTATCCATTTTGCACAATCGAACCGAATACTGGTCGTGTTGTTGTACCTGATGCGACATTACATGAATTGGCGCGTGTTGCGGGTTCTCAGAAAATCATACCTACTCAACTGGAAATTGTCGATATTGCGGGTTTGGTAAAAGGTGCGTCAAGCGGTGAAGGGCTTGGGAATAAATTCTTGGGTAATATTTTATCAACAGACGCGATTATTCATGTGGTCAGATGTTTTGAAAATGACGACATTGTCCATGTAAACGGCCGTATAGACCCATTAAGTGATATCGAAACAATTGAAACAGAATTAATGCTGGCAGATTTGGAAAGTATCGATAAACAAATTAAAAATCTGGAAAAAAAGGCACGTGGTCTGGACAAAGATGCCATTAAATTATTGGCTGATGCTAATGAAATAAAAAAAGGTCTTGAAAATTCTGTTCCAGCGCGCTCTTGTGGTGTTGATTCTGTGCCTTTTAATTTATTGACGACTAAGCCTGTTATTTATGTATGTAATGTAGAAGAAGCGTCTGCTGCGACTGGTAATAAATATTCTGATATGGTTCGTGAAAAATTCGGTTCTGTTGCCGATGTTTTGGTTATTTCATCAAAAATAGAAATGGAAATTTCACAAATAGTCGACCCAGACGAACGCAAAATGTTTTTAGATGACCTTGGTTTAACAGAATCTGGTTTGGATCAAGTTATAAAAACAGGTTATAAAACACTTGGGTTACAAACCTATTATACAATCGGACCAAAAGAAGCGCACGCATGGACAATTACTGTTGGTATGACTGCACCCCAGGCGGCGGGTAAAATTCACACCGATTTTGAAAAAGGTTTTATCCGTGCAGAAGTAATATCACCGGCTGATTTTATTGCGTTGGGTGGTGAAGTTGCGGTTAAAGAAGCCGGTAAAATGCGTTTGGTTGGTCGTGATTATATTATGAACGAAGGTGATATATGTCATTTCTTGTTCAATAATTAACAAATAAAAATGTATATAAAAAGCCGGTAAAATCCGGCTTTTTATATACTTATTAATTTTTCTAATTTTTCTTTGGCATTTGCTATATCGTTATCTATTTTTTTTATTTCATCACCAGCATTATCATCACCGGATTTGATAAGTTCTGTTTTTGTTAAATTCAGTTTTTGAATATATCTTTGTAATTTCAATGAAACGATATATTTTTCCGCCGCAGTTTTATCCAGATTTAATTCTGGGGCTGTGCCATCAAAATTAATTCCCAGTGTGCCCAAAAAATCCATATATTGTTCAGCCAGTTCAGGATATGTATTTATGATATAAACAAGAGTGTTTTTTGTTATTGTATCGATATCTGGCAATTTTATCTGTACAGCGGATTCATTGCGTTTCCACCGATGCCAAGAATTAAATTTGCGTGAATTATATTCTTTTTCAAATTCCATTTTCAGTTCGGAATCCACTATTTTATCCAGTTCTTTTTTCAAGAATTTTTCGGCCTGACTGCGTCCACCGGGTGTTTTTGTTAAGAAGTTTGCGTTTGTAATTTGCCATAAAAAATCAACTAATGGTAATGCTTCATCGATAATTTTTCGCATAGCATCCGCACCACTTGTTTTTAATATTTCATCTGGGTCTTTACCGCCAGTCACAAATGCAAATTTTATATCAGATGTATCACGCAAAAAAGACATAACGATACTGCATGCGCGCGCAGCCGCTTTTTGTCCTGCCCCATCACCATCAAAGCAAAAAACAATATTTCTGTTTGATTTACATAACAGTGCGATATGATCTTCGGTCAATGCGGTACCTAATGGCGCGACAGTTTCAGGAAAACCACCACATTGCATTTTAATAGCATCTATTTGTCCTTCGACAACAATACTGCGATTTGCGCGATGAATTGCGTCGCGTGCAAAATTCAAGCCAAACACAGTTTTTCTTTTATGGAAAATGTCGGTATCAGATGTATTAATATATTTTGGTTCGCTGCCATCTAATGAACGACCTGAAAAAGCAACAATTTTTCCGTTTGCGTTAAAAATAGGAAACATTAATTTATCACGGAAAAAATCGTATAAACCATAATCGCCACGACGACAAAGACCAGATTCAATCAAGTGTTTTGAAGACACGAACTTGTTTGCAATTATGTTATTTTTAGGTGCGTATCCGATACGATATTTTTTTATCATATCGTCTGTAAAACCGCGTCCACGCACATATTCTAACGCATGCGCACCATCAGGGGTAAATAATTTTTCGCTATAAACAGTTGCTGCTTTTTCACAAATATCAAACAAAGATTCTTCGCGTTTTACAATATCTGGATGCTTAGGCTTATATTCAGGCATTTTTACACCTGCCATATCAGCCAATTCGGTGATAGCGGCAACAAAATCCATATTATTAGATTTCATTGTAAAAGAAATAATATCCCCATGTTCACCACAACCAAAACAGTGATAAAACCCTTTTTCTTCGTTAACAGAAAAACTGGGTGTTTTTTCATTATGAAAAGGACAGCAACCCCAATAATTTTGACCTTTTTTAACCAACGGAACGCGTCGTCCAACCACATCAACAATTGATAATCTGGCACGCAGTTCATCGGTAAAATTACGGTCAAAATTTGCCATTATTTTTTATTTGCCTTGTTATTAATTAATTTAATTGCTGTTTCTAAATCAGGCATTTCTTTGACGGAAACATTAACCCGATTAGAAGATATATATGCGCCATAACGACCTGTTGGATAAAAGAAAATCATTTTCTTGGTTGCAGGATTTTCACCAATTTTAACAGGTTCTGCTTTTTTTACAGTTGCTGTTAATAATTCCCGTGCAATTTCCAAAGTTATTGTTTCGCTGGTATATTTTTTTGCAGAAACATTTTTTACGCCATCTGTCACATATGGGCCGAATTTTCCAATCTTGAATTCAATTCCGTCGCCCAAATCAATATTTCCATTTTTATTCTGTACGGCGGATTCTGTGTCTTGTACGATTTTATCGTTTTTATTAAGTTGCTTTGTGTATTTGCAATCAGGGTATTTTTCACATCCAATAAACGGACCAAATTTAGATAATTTTATCCCCAACTTTCCACCACAATCAGGACATACATTATTACCATCAGGGAATAAATGTTTGTTCATAAATTGGTTTATTTCATCGATGATATCGCTTGTTTTAACGGTGCGTGCCCCATCAATCATATTGCTGGTTGGGTTCCAGAACGCGTTCAACGCATCTATTTTATCTGTTTTTCCGTTTGAAACATCGTCCAAAGTATCTTCTGTTTTTGCGGTAAAGTTAACATCAACTAAATCTGTAAAATATTTAGATAAATAAGACGCAATTACCCAACCGCCACTTGTTGGATGAAAACGGCGTTGTTTGTCCTGTTCAACATAGTTTCTGTCAACAATCGTTGACATAATCGTTGCGTAGGTTGATGGGCGGCCTATTCCTAATTCTTCTAATTTTTTAACCAACGATGCTTCGGTATATCTTGGGGGGGCTTGTGTAAAGTGCTGTTCTGGCAATAATTCTGTGATTTTTATTGCGTCACCAACATTTAAAACCGGCAATTTAGATTCCTTGTTTTCGTCTTCATCGTCTTTATCTTCGATATAAACCTTCATAAAACCGTCAAACATTCTGGTTGAACCAACAGCATGGAAAATTGCTTTTTTATTTTCTGTTTCGATATCAGCAGAGACGCTGTCGAACTCAGCATTTGTCATTTGACATGCAATAGTTCTTTTCCAAATCAGTTCGTACAATTTTGCTTCATCACCGCTTAATCCTGTGGCGGGTGCATCAAAATGTGTTGGACGAATAGCTTCGTGTGCTTCTTGGGCATTTTTAGATTTTGTTGCATAAACATTTGGTTTTTGTGGAACAAAATTTTGTCCATATTCGCGTTCGATAAAACCACGAATTTCATTAACTGCATCTGCGTTCAGGTTTGTTGCGTCAGTACGCATATATGTAATTAAACCTTGTTCGTATAATTTTTGTGCCGCGCTCATCGTGCGTTTTGATGCAAAGTATAATTTACGCGCAGCTTCCTGTTGCAAGGTTGATGTTGTAAAAGGTGCAGCAGGTTTTCTGAAAGTCTTTTTCTTGTCTACATTAATAACATTTGCATCAATATCAGGTGTGCCAACAGATGACAAAATATTATCGATTTGTTCACGGTTTTCAATAGTCATTTTTTCTATTTTTTTACCATCGAATTTAGACAACCCTGCTTTGAATTCTATGTCTTTTATTTTGCATTTTGCGTCCATTGACCAATATTCAACTGGTTTAAATGCTTCTATTTCCTTTTCGCGATCAACAACCAATTTAACAGCCACAGATTGTACGCGCCCAGCAGATTTTCCAAGATTTCTGCGCCATAACAATGGTGAAATACCAAAACCAATCAAGTAATCCAACGCGCGTCGCACCAAATATGCATCAACCAAAGATTGGTCTATTTCGCGTGGCGCATCAATTGCAACCTGAACTGCTTTTTTAGTAATTTCATGGAAAGCCACACGATAAACTTTTTTATCTTTTAACAGTTTTTTATTTTCCAAAATATCCAGCAAATGCCATGCAATTGCTTCCCCTTCACGGTCAGGGTCGCTTGCCAGATAAACAGCATCTGCTTTTTTTAATTCATCTGTTATCAGTTTAATTTGTTTTTCTTTGCCTGGCATAATTTGCCATTTCATTGCAAAGTTATTATTTTTATCAACACTGCCGTTTTCAGGTACTAAATCGCGAACATGACCAACAGATGCAATAACTCGCCATCCTTTTCCCAGATATTTTTCGTTTGTCTTTGCTTTTGATGGTGATTCTACGATAAGTAAATTCATAACCTTAACTTCCATTGGCAGATAACTGTTG
>JAEIGA010001678.1_pt1 | contig 34947 bp, 54 predicted proteins | sample 9270691 | NCBI WGS metagenome assembly JAEIGA01 (sample SAMN17057246, study PRJNA624740) | gut metagenome | biome: biome; isolation source: fecal sample | host: Bos grunniens | place: China: Xizang | collected 2019
CACATATATATAGCCATCTCGTATTTTTATAAATAAAAGTTTTTTCTTTTTTTTATGTGCCTCGCTTCGTTCCTCACCTCGCCATTAGTAGATATGGTATATTACCGAAGCACTATGACTTCACAAACTATTGTATTCTGCTTCTGTTCATGCTCGTATTGCTGTTACTGTTGTTGTTGTTCATGTTGTATCGTTCTGTATTCAACCTCATGTTGCATTAGCCCAAGCTGCTGCTCAACTTACTACTGTTAATACTTGTCAGTTTGTTCATACTGCTGGTACTCATGTTGGTACTGCTCATCAATCCTTAATTAGTTTTCATGTAACACCATCAAATAATGCAAGGTGTCAATCTGTAGAAGAAGCAGGTCATGTAACATCTCAATCTCATACTACATTCCAGCTTGATCAATCATAACTTTTTAATTTATCGTTTGTTGTGTCATACCAAACCATTCATTCACTTCCAGTTGGTGCTGATGCAGCAATTTTTACATCGTTTACTGTTACTGCTCATGTTTGTGTGTTTACACTTGATACTGGAGCAGAATATGTTACAGCTCATGTTTGTCAGTTAAAACTTGTTACTCATCATGTTGGAGCCAATATCTCTTTCCAATTTGCTGCTGTACTATATGGAGCAACACTTAATACATAAGTTTTATTCTCACTTGTTACTATTGCTATATCTCATTGGTCAGCACTACTTAATGTTGTTAAATCTGCACTTGTAGATACTGTATATGTGTCTGTCAATGCTACTCATGGTAAAGTAGATGTGGCTAATTTTCAGTTGCTATCTAATACTGGTACATTTCAACTACCTGTTCAAGTGTTACAAGCTGCTGCTGTTCATATATCTCATGGTTGTACTGCTGTTGCTCATGCACTTGCTCAAGCACTTAATGTAGCCAAAGATACACTTCAATCTTTAATAAGTTTTCATGTTGTTCAATCAAATGCCACTACATTTCAATCTGTAGAACTATTAGGTCATATTACATCTCAACTACCTTGCCCGTCCTGTCAATCAGATATTTCAAACTCGGTTTCATTTCAGCTTGTTTCTGTAATAGTTACTGTTGTAATCTTACCTGCTTTTGTGGCAGTTATACTTGCTATTCAGTTTCAATCTTCTCAATCTGCTCAATCTGCTCAATCTGCTCAATCTTGTCAAGCTGGTCATTGAGGTCATTCAGGTCATTCTTCTCACTCAGGTCATTGTAAGGTGGTCTTTGCGTTTTCTATAGTGACACTTGTTCAATCATCTTTATCAAAGACTAAATCATCTCAAACGAAAGCTCAACTTACTATTGAAGCTCAATCTGTTCCATCTGTTCAATCTTTTCAATCTGCACCATCGTGTCAGTCTTGTCAGTCTTGTCAATTTTGTCATGGATCTCATTTATCACCTTTTAAGTATGAGTATTTGGCTTTTTTAATCTTATTTCAATCTTCACTATCAGCCATTAATATCATATCATCTTGGGCTATAGTGGTCTTTTCATCAAATCATGTTGGGAATATTAATTCAGCCATTTTTATATTTTATAAATTAAATTAAGCTGTTGCTTTATATTTAGCATATAATCACAAATTGTCTATACTTGCTTGTGTTATCTCTATTGTGTTGCTTCAAGTCTGTATATTTAATGTCTGTCCTGTTACTGTTTCTGTTGTAGGAGTTTTTAATGGATAAACTACTATTACAGGTGTTAAACTTGAATATTGGTCTGTTAACCGAGCTTTGAAATTATTTAAATTGTTACTTCAAGCTGTGGTCTTTATATAGATTAGTGGGTTTGTTAAATCACTTCATTGAGCTGTTAATTTAATAGTTTCATTCTCCATATCTGTATTTTTTGCGTCCGTACCTAAAAAGTGTGTACAAGGTATCGCAATTCTTTCAGAACTCTCATCGTTATAATATGCTCAGCTTATTGGACAGTAATATATTCAAGTATATCAAGTTGCTTTTACCCAGTCTTCTGTTCAATCTAATACTTTCACTCAAACACTTCTTGTAATACTTCAACTTAAAACTTCTTGTACATCTTTTGTATCTCAAAAAGCCAATAACATTTCTGCTGTTGCTGTATTACTCAATTCATCTTCAATAGTTTCAGTAGTTCAGTCTGTATATATTCATCACGCAACATATTCGTGATATGGTGTAGGAGTAGCTCATCTTTCTAACTGCCAATTAATTGCAAGTACTTCTTCTAATGTAATTCCTGTTCTGTCAATGTTTGTTCCAAACCTTAAATAGTTCGTTGTAGCACCTGTTGTTATTGTTAATTGTGTGTTTCATCAAGAAGTACCTGCGTCCCTTACAATAAAACCACTATCTTCTGCTGTCGAATATTCAGATATTGTTACATAATAAACCTCAGAACTCATAGATAAAGTATATGTTGTATTTGGTTTACAAGGTATGTAGTCCTGATATATTCGGTTATTATTGTCTACTGTAACTACTCACGATGAAGATATATAGTATCAAACTAATGCTGTTTGTGCATTTACATTAGCCATATTTTTACTAAGCTTCAATACTCCATTATTACTTACTATATTCATAGGTTTTTCAGGTGTAGGTACTGCCGTATTTCAAGTTCAAAATGTTCCTGTTCCTGCATTAGTTAATAATGTTTCACTTACTCTATCATACATACCAAGTACATTTGAACCATTTTTACAAGGTATCAAGTCCCTTACTAATACTCAATTATTCCATAACTTACAATATGCTATATCAACATAACCAACACCAACTGTACCATTATTATCAAAAGCAAACAATAATAAATTATTTGGTGTTTCAAACTCTGTTACCTCATAGTCATCTCATTCTGTTACTCAGTTTATTGTATGCTCTGTCGCACTAAATACAACTGTTTGCCATACATCTAAACCAAAAGTATCTTCTTCATCTACATAGTAAGGTTGTCCATCATAACACCAAAATATTTTATTATTTGTGTCTGATACAACTCAGGAAGAAGTTCCTATTGCAAAAGCATTGTTTGATGAGGTAATTCTTGAACCAAATACACGACCTGAACCTGTTGCAGATGTTACTGTGTGGTATTTGAATTTTACTTCTACCTTTGTATTTCAATTGCCTTTATAACCAAGGTTTATATATTGTGTACCACTTGAACGAAGATATTCATATTGTGTATATCCAGCAGGCAAGTTTCTCTGTTCTGTTCAACCATAGGCTTTTAATTCCATTAAATGATTTGCTATTGCATTTGTTAGGTTTATGTATCAGTTTCAAGTAACTTCCTTGATTATATATTCTGCACCAGTACCTCAAACCATATCAAAATCTCAGATAAATGGATTTATCTTTTGGATGTAGCTATCTGCTTTATAAACAACCTCAAGTCTTCAATTTAGTGGATTGAGTTTTCGGACAATATCTGATTTTGTATCTCATAGTAAGTCCATTTCTCAATCGAGTGGATTTATTATCTTGTCCATTTAGTATTTTATAAATAAGTTAAATTTTCTCTGTCATCCCATACAAAGTTAAATCAGTATGATCCATCAGGATACGATACTTCTGTCATTCATGTAGAACTATCAGCTACTATCTTTTTAATTCTCCAAATAGCTTTTGCTTCATCTCAAGATTTTTCATATCATCGTGGATAATTGTTAGCATACTCTGTTGTTCAGATGTGTGTTGTTGTTTCTGTTCAAGATGTGCTTTCATCTATTAAAAGTTTTTTGAATTCATTAGGATTTATTAACTCTTGCATTGTAATATTTTATAAGTTAAAATTATTCTCTTGATTGCCAATCTGTCATTGGCATTGGAGTTCATTCATTAGCAAAAATATAGATTATCTCTCAATCTTCATTGCACACAATATTATCTGTGTCTTGTAGCTTGGTATAATATTTTACCATAGCTTTTCTTGGATCTCGAGAAGATGTTACATTTTCTCTTGCTGTCCAATTTGTTTCTACCATAAAAGATTTTGTAATCTATATAAATCACAAAATACTATATTCAGAATTTTGAAAAATCAACTAATACAACATATCATCAAAATTCACTGTATATACTTCTGTTTTCTCTATCGGACTACTTTTTCTTTTTAATAACCAATACATTCTCATCATTAAAGCATCTGCATAGTCTGGAGAATTACCTCACAACCTTTTCTTCATATCTTCTTTGCTCTCTAATCTTATCTTTTGGTCGCTATCCATATTCTTTACTATTATGTTATCTAATTCTCTTTGGATATCTTCCTTTACTTGTCAACTTGCATTTACTCTTATCATCCTTTTCTCCATCACTTCTTTTAGTTTGAAATAACATTGTGCTTTTAGATTTCAGTAGTTCCTTATCTCTCAATCTTCTACTATTGGCTGTCAGTTATTCATAAAATTTACACATCATCTTAATTGATCTGCTACTCATCAATTATGACTTCGAAATCATCTCTTATCTGCAAATCTATTCATAAACAATTTGCTATCTCATGATATCCTTAATTCATAAACTGTGTCTAAATATTCTTTCTTTACTTTTGATCCAATACAAATTGCTTTATTTTTATATTCATATATGCACCAAACATCTTGTTTCCTTTCTATAATTCTTCATTCAATTGTTGATTTACCTCACTTCGCTTCATGAAGCATAATGTTTCAGTATCATCATTTCTTGTATATCAGTTCTAATACATCTTCTGCTAATTGTTTACTACTTGTGCTGTAATATGGCATTCATGATCATTTATGAATATATCAATCTCATTTTCTATAAGCATCCAAAAAAGCATTGATAATATCTTTAGTTCACATTTTAATAAACTCTGGTACTTTTTTTGCTGGTGCTATGTGTTTCTCTGTTCATTCAATATAACACTCCTTTTTTATAAATTCAAATAATGGTTTATTTCAAATCTTCCAAAAATATTCATCTCATTTCTGCACCTTTGTTGCTTTTAATCAGCAATCAGATATTGTACTATCTATTTCATCATTAAATGGACTTTTGATTGATTGACAAACACAAAAATATCTACCATCAAAATATCATTCAGAGATAAACCATCATAGCAATCTTGCTAATTTAACTCATTCAATAGTTCTTCAATTATTTACAACATTATATCATCAATTTGGCATTTCTATTAATGTATCATCTGATACAAAAGTAAAATCTTTTCACTTCCAATTAAAATCATTCTGTAATAAATATGATTTTGGTCTTTTTCAGTTTCATGGTTGCATAATATGGTCCCAGCTATACATTTGTACATCATGCTCTTTACGAGTTTTTACTGGTAAGAAATGTCATCTGCTAAACTTATATCAGTTTTCTGCTTCAATTACTACATTATCTTCATGCTCTATTATTTCATTTATCGTTTCTATACACACATTTCCATCTTTATCTTTTGAATACAACTGTGTTCATACTTTTAGATTTTCTACACTAATCCATCAATCTTTAGTCATTACTTCTGTTCATTTAGTAAGGCATCAAACTCAATCACTATCAACACATATATTATATCTGCTTACTCTGTATTGTTGCTCCAAATCTTTTATTACATTTGCTGTTTGGTCTGTTGTATATCACTTAAACTCTTTAATCAACACACTCTCTAATCAGTTCCATACATATATTATTGTTCTATCATTTCATAGCCTTGCAACATCACAAGTTATATATGGTGTTTCATCTTTCTCTATTATATTTGTGAATAGATCAGATATTTCATCCCATCTAAATACTTTTCATGGTGTATCATCATACTCAAAATTTCAGTATAATAGTCTTTGCTTTGTCATTTCATCTGACCTCTCTAATTGTTGGATATAACTTTCTGATAGATATGGATTATCTTTTGCTAATGATGGTATAAATTTTCTATAACTTGGTAATGTTCAATCCTTTCGTGGCTTGTAGTAATCTTCATATACATGTCATTTATTCGGATTAAATGTTTCTAATAGCTTTGGTTTTATTCTTACTGTTTCTCCATTTATCTTAAACTCATTTTGTCTTCATAACCTTGTTTTTAATATCATTAGTCATTTAGCATCTACTTCATTGCTTTCATCTATAAATGCTCAAGTCAACTCCAAACTTCAAAATCTTGTAAATTCTGGATCAGATGGCTGACTTGCACAATCTAACAAAACTATTTCACTTCAATTAGGAAATTTTATTATGTTTGTATTTCAATTAAGCACTCAATAATATTGCTGTGGTATATTATATTCTTTCAACATCTTGTAATATGTTGCTAATGTTGTTCTTTTTAGGTTTACTAATTCTTTTCTTCCAAATACTCGTTTACTTCATGGATATTTCATACAACTACTTCGTACAGCAAAAACTCATCACATACTCTTTCATCATCAAGCTGCTCATCAAAATCCGATTTCTGTTGTAATATCATCTTGCCGATATTGCAACATTAATCATTGTTTCTCTGTTGCTTCAAATCTTACTTCCATTTACTTTTTCATCTTGATCTAATAGGTTTTTCTTCTTCCTTTACTTCTACTTTGATTTCTTTTTCTACAACTTTCTTTTCTTCCATCTTTTTGATTAAATCATTTAGCCAATTTATCACTTCTTGCGATACTAATTTAGATTGCATCTCATACTCTTTGATTTTGTTCTGCATCTCTAATTTGATTTGTTCTGTTGTCATTCTGGTTTAGTAAAATATGTAAAAATGTGCATCATCAATCTCTGAATATCTTTTACTCGTTTCTCTGGAAACTCTTGAATTATTACATTTATTTGTTTCTCAATCTCACTTCTTTTGTTTGTTCAAAAATACATTACTACATATTTCTCTTGTCATGTTTCTAAAAAGTTAATACAGAGTTTCAAATCATGCTTTAATTGTTTATATACTTCTGCTACTGATAGTTTTTTCTGTATTGTTTTCTGTTCTTGTACTGTCATGGATATCTATTATTATATAAATTGTACTCATCTATTTTTTTTCATACATAACATTGGAATTGGTGCAATGTATAATCTTTTGTAGTCAGATTAGGTTTTTCTGGTAATCACAATTCAATAGGAGATAGCTGCATAAACTCTACAATAATTGCCATAGCAGTTTTGTATTGCGATTGTCTATGTTCTATATCGTTTATTCTGACTTGCGACATTTATTGTAAAATTTTATATTTTTGTAAAAAAACAAGCAAAAGTCGATTATTCTTTGTCAATTTTGTGTTGTCAGATTACTATACTAATTGCTTCTATCTTATCTTTGTTCTCGTTTTCATTCTTTGCTACTGTTGTTGGCTCTCATAGTTCTGTCTTGATAGCATTTAATCACTTTATTACCTTTTCTATATCTACATTGTCTTTCTGCTGCATTCAATCTATTGCTTGATCTATCAAATCAAAAAAATCTGTCTTCATCCTTATCAATCTCTCAATAGGTATTTTAGCAGATAATTGTGTTGCTTGTTTCTCTAATGTCTTCTCTATAGCTCTTTGTGCAAGTTTTTGCTTGTATTGTTTTTTTTCATTTGTCCATCACTTTGTCTTAATTGCTAACTGCTTATTTATGGTTGTATCTTGGTTTAATCTTTGTTTGATGAAATTTCTAACATCTTCTATTTCAGATTGCATAAACTCTGCTTTAAGACTTGCATAATCATATTTAAATCTTGCCATTAGTGTCTTTTGCTTATTGCTAAATTTAAGTCATCTATATAGTTTTTACTCTTTCATAATCTTTCTGCTCTTTTAAGTCTTTTGATCAGATTTGTCTTTATGTTCTCTCATGTTGCTTTATGTTTTTTCTTTGCTGCCATTTCTTTTTTCTAAATATAAAAAAGCTACGAAAAATATTACTATTTCGTAGTGAGTATTTTTTGTGAGATTATCAAAGCAAGTAGTGAGTTTGCTCTGACTTTCTCACTGTTCTATAGGTCGTATTCTGATAATAACAAATATTTGCGATGTTGCAAGTGAAAATTACATAAAAAGAGCAGTATATTAATGAGCTGCTCTCCCTATGGTAAAGATACCACATCTTGTGAATTTACACAGCCAGTGGTGTATTAAAGCCTACCTCTCTTTTAGCTTGTATAGTAGCAGTTTCTAACATCTGCAAACAGAGGCTCGAGGTAGGACTTACACAATTGTGCAGAAACCCTTTTATGCCATTTCCAGACCGTAATCCGAGCTGTTGCGAACAACATAGCAATGGCGAGTTATCTTTCCATCTATTATTAGTCTTCTTGTAGAAGATAGAATAGACAAGTCTTACATTCTTGTTCTTGTTTTTCTAATTCTGCAAACCTAAATTGACATCAGTCGCATCGGTCTCCATCCATTTTGTTTCTTGTTAAATACTTATCTTGTTTGACATCACTTTTCTCCATTGCTTCTTCATAAATACTTTTCTCTCTATCCATTTATCTTTCTGTTAAAATATAAATTAGTAATTGGTCTTTCTCAAAAAAAGTTAAGTTTCATTTATTGTATCTCATATATATTATAAACTAAAACAATTTATTCATAAAGTCATTTCTATATATTAACATATTTTACATATATCAGAAATAAATAAATTTTTCCATTTCTATATATTATAAACTAAAACTACTCTATACTCATATTATATTCTAAAACAACATTATCTACACACATACTAAACTCATCTATGTCTAGTATTTGAATACATTGTAGTATTCAAGCAAGTAAAATTTCGACCATAGTTATTTGTTATTATCTAAAACTTTATCTATCTTCTTCATTATCTTTATCATCTCTCTTACTTTTATATCTAAATACTCTCTTAATTTTCTCATTTCTTCTTCTGTTAGGTCGTATCATTGCGACATCTTATTGCTAATTGTATTTGGTCTTACTCATAAGTACTCACACATATTCTTTAAGTTTATTTTCAAATTGCTAAACATCTCTATTATTGTCATTGCACTTCCTTATCAAGTAAAATCTTTATCTTTACTAATTCTCTTATTCTACCATCTAAATACTCTTGTAATAATTTCTTATGCTCATCTGTATAATCCATTTTGTTTCTTCTTAATTGCTCTGGATGTAATCATAATTGCCTTGCAAATTCATTCATTGTTACTGTCTGCCAAAAGTCTTTTAATCTGTAAATAATTGTGTGCATTTTTTGTTTTTATTTGATAAGTAAAAATTTATGTACATTGTTTACCCATGATCAACTCTCATGTCATACATAAGCCTTGCTAATACAGTAAACATCTCAATTACACTTTGCATATCACATACTTATTGTATTTGCTAAACTCTCAAAAAATTGTTCTACATTATCAAAATTATATAATCGACATCCATCTATTTTTCATTCTTGTTTGTCAAACCATTCACTTGTTCTTCAATCATCATATTTCCTTGCTTTTAGTCATGCTCGGTTATTACTTACTCTACATTGTTCAGCATTAAAATTAGCACCGATATGGCTTTCTGCATACATTATTCATAATAATAATTTATAATCTACTCATCTTTTGTCTGCTACTCTTTTCAATGTTTCAAGCATATTGTAATCATTACACATTGGACTATTTGGAGATTTTTCACATATAGTCTTCATTACATTTCATGTATCGCTGTCTTTGTAGTATTGATTTCGTAATTCAGAGATTTGTTTTCTGTTTTCTTCTGCTGATCCATGTAATTGCTGTTGTTGTTCTTCCAACTCATTCCATTGTTGAGTAATTTCTTCATTAGCAATATACAAGTCATTAATCTCTGCTAAAATTCCATCAAGTCTTTTCTGTTCTTTCTTTTCTTCAAGATTGCTGTTTATTCTTCATCCATATAAACAACATACAATAATTAAAATAATTCAAGCTATCGTACTTAATACGATTAAACTTTTGCTGTGGTTAGTGGTTTTTGTTTGCATTATATTAAAAAAGGAAATAAAAGTGTTGTTTTTATTTCCAAAAAGTGTATAAGCTCTTACAAGTGTAAGAGGTAGAGTTCGCTGTGGTTAGTGGCTTCTCTTACACTTTTTAGAAATGTTTGTTTTTCTTCTTCTGCACATACTCATAGACCTCTTTATAGTCTGTGAGCTTTTTATTATTCCTTGAGAATTGACTTTGTATTGTACTCCTCTGCAATCATGTATTAGCTTCTATGTATTCTACCATTACATGAGCTTTGGTATAAGGTCAAATTTCCCAAGTTCCAGATCTACTTCATGTGTGTTTCATATTATCTTTTTATGATCTAAACTTCATCTGACAGTGTGGAGTATAATCATTTTTTGTTAAAAATCAAGAGAAAATATATTTTTTTTTGATTTTATTTTTGCCTATTCTTTGATTATATAGGTTGCATATAGGAAAACTCATTTTTTGAGTTTTATTAAACTTTCTATTTCATCTCGATTTGCATATTTATCTAATACTTCAAATGTATTTACATTACCTTTTGCCTTATAATATACTCTTACATATCTTTTTCTCATATTTTCTGCTTTTTATCGCATATAAATTCATATCGTTGTGTTATCATTTCTTCGTACTGATATTGTTTCAGCTCTATCGTTTGTTTATCGTTTATAATTTTTTCGGTATCGGTCTTACCTATCTTTTCTATCATTTTTAATGTGTATTGTATATAGTTTCAGTTCAACATCACATTACACATCTGACATTGTGGATTACAGTTTATTTCACTGTATCTATATTTCATATTTCATCTGCTCACAAAGTGTCAGTTTTGGATTTCTTTTCGGTTTTGCTTTCTTCAACAAGTAAAGCATTCACATACTCATTTATCATTTGAGTTTTTTAGTCTGATGTATTCAGAGAATACTCTATCTGCTATATCTTTCCATGTTACACTTTTCTTTGGTTTGTGTGTCTTTGGTCGATAATATTTGAGTATTCTCTCTCGGAGCTGGATATCTTCTACTTGCTCCAATGCCTTTTTTGTTTTCCATAGTTTTGTAAAATTATTTAGATGGATCATTGCTAATTTGTAATATTTCTGATATAAAAGCTTCTCAATACTTCATGAATAGATAATGCTCTATGTTGTAATTATTCCAATCTATGTATTGGATAGCTTCTATTATTCAGCTTATGTCCCAGACAATATCGTTTTCTTCACATTGCCTTTGTAGTTCAGCAATAAATCATTCATACAGATTATATGCTCGTTTCATAAATATTAAATCTTTTTTCATTTTAGTATTTGTTAAAAATTAAATCAAACTTTTCTCTACTAATTAGAAACATCTTGGATTTATTACCATCTCATCCATCGACATTTCTTTTTTCTATCAAAGCCAAATCTGCAAGTAATTCTGCTCTTGGCTTGATATAAAAATCTCATCATATCTGATACACAATACAATCTGCTTTGCTTACAAATACTCCACTTGGCTCTCAATTATAGCAGTATTCAAAGCAGATGTTTCATGTTTCCAAGCTTTTATCATCGCTTTTTAGCTCGTATGTGGTTTCTTTTCAATCATCATGTGTTACTTTCAAATCTCGCTCCTTAAATACTCCATTTGGAGCAAATTCAAGTTTCAACACATCTAATTCTTTTTGTATTAGCATGGTAGCAAATTTCTTTTCCAAATACTTTCACTTGTCTAAACATTTACTAAATTCCATGTTGCTGTGGTTAGTGGCTAAAAATTAAAATTAAGATGTAAAATCATGTTTTTGGTTATATTCTTCACTCTTTGCTCATTGTGATATATAATTGTTTATCGCTCTAAACTTTGTCTGATTTGCTGATATAAATGTATTGAATTGGTCTATTACAAGCTTCATTGCCTTACATTTATCTTGCATCACTATATAATCTCAATAAGCCATTTCTGCATGGAGTTTTCATATCTCCTTTGCCTCTGTTATACTGCTTCAATCTTTCTTTGCTTTATCTGTCCAATCTGCTCTATCTCTGTTGTATTCTGCCTCTCTTTCACTTGCAGTTATTAGAGCTTCCTTATAAAGCCTTGCCATTTCTATTAGGATTACAGATAATTCTACCATATCACTTTCTGTTGCTTGGTTTCATTTTCTGCTTATTGCTAATGCTTGGTCTGTATAACTTGTCATTCTATCTTGGTGTTATTACTAAAGAATATCCATAAGTTACTTCTGCTCATACTACTTCCTCTCATGCTTGTATTGCTTTTTTGATAGCTGTTTTATCTACTACTACTTTTGTTTGTAGTTTCTTGAAATTCTGTGGTATCATTTCTTCATCTATGATATTTACACTTCATGGATTTTGCTTTGCTGTAAATCTTTGGTTAGTAAATTCTACTGTCTTTAATCAATTTGCTATCATTCATGCAAGTATGCTATCTTTCATTGCTATTTCTCTATCGTTTAGTTCTCTTACTTCTTTCTGTTTTTCTTCTATTTTTTTCCACAATTCACTATTGTGTAATTCTTCTTGTAAATTTGCTAATTGTAATTCTGCACTTGCTCTTTGATTTTGTAGAGTTCGGATGTTTTCTCAATTTGTTTGTAATGTATCTGTCATTTTGTTTGTGGTTATTTAAATAAATCTGCTACTGTTTTTCAGTATAACTCCATTACTTTTTCTTCCATCTCTGTATCAATGCTGTAATTATCTTCTATCATTTTCATCATTTCTTCATAACTGTATTTGTCTTTCTTCGCTTTTACATTTTCAAAGTCTTTCATTCAGAATATCCTTTTTGTGTACTTCGTTTTAGTTTCATAAAAACTTTGTGCATCATCATCTTCATCTGCTAAAATATTGAATATTGATACAAGGTTATATCTTCTTCAGTATGTAATTACTTTTCACATTGCTTGTGGATCAGTTACTCATGATATTCTAAACTCGCTATAAACATTTTCAGAATAGTCAGTAACTATGGTTTTTACTCATCATTCAGTGTTGTAATTGTAAACCATAAGTCATTGCTCATCCAATAATGGTTGCAACTTTGTCATGATTTCATCCAAAGTAATGTACTTTGATTTGTAAAATGGATTAGTTCAATCCTTTTTTACTGATAACTTTTTTTGTACAGTGTTAATTTTCTCTAAAATAGACATGATATATAAATTAAAATATAAAGTAGAGTTCGCTGTGGTTAGATTAGGTTATTTTCTCTGATATAGTTTTCTATTTCTTGCACACTTTCCAAATGTCTTCCAACTCTTTCAAATTTCTGTTTATCTCTTTCTCTGATTTTCATTTGAATATCTTTTGGTAATTGCAAGATATAGCTTTCAACTTCTCATATTTTCTTTGTGTCTGCACTTGCTATTTGATTTACATTTACCATCTGTCATCATATCTTGATAAATTTCTGTCAGCTATTACAAACTTCCATAAGTTTGTCTATATTCGCTGTTGTTATGATTACAGTTCAATCAAATAGTTTTACCATCGTTTGTTCTGTATAAACTTTTAGATCTGTGCTCATTTTTGTTATAAATCATCTAAAACAACTGCTTTCGGTTTCGGTTTGTTTTTCACAAACTCGTTATAAATTTCTGCATAATGCTGATAAATCGCTTTCGGTCATGCACAAATTCATTTGTACTTCAGCTGACAACTCGCAATCAAAATGTTTTTTGCAAATTGCACTCTGTCTTGTCAAATCTTTTCTGCAAATTCTCAATAATCTTTAGCAGTTAAAATGTGTTTTCAAAATTCTCTTTCCCTTGTTTTCTCATAAGCAACTCCTAAACGGTTGCATTCTTCTTTTAATTCAGAAATCAAATTATTTATTTCTTGATTTCCAAAAGTTTCAGCTTCGCTGTTATCTCCGATAGGAGATAATTTATTATTATTTTTATTTATATTATCATATTCACTATCACTATCACTATCACTATCAGTTCCATTTGTTCCATTTTGTTCCATTTGTTCCACTGTGTTTTTTTGTGCTTTTTGACTATTGTTTCGTTCTTTATCTCATTTTGTATATTGATTTCATTTATGTTTTTTTCATGCTACACTTCTCTTGTTACAAACTTCTTCATATTTTTCAGTATTAGTATCAATTTCTTTTCTGATTTTGTTCCAAACATATTTTACTTCTCACAAATCTCATATCTCTAATCAGTTCTGATAGTTTAAGATAGCAGTAAATAATATACCTCTTTGTTCCATTGGCATATCATCCATATAATCTATTCGATCATTGTATGCTATAAAACTATTCTTTGTCATTTTTGTTTGTGTTTATTTCTCTAATAAAAAGCCATAGCATATATGCTTTCTCACTTCATTCACTTATTAATTCGTTTCGTATTTCTTCTTCAAATTCTTCATCTTCATTTAATAAATATTTTATCAACAATCATGTTTCATAATACGATAAACTTTCGATCAGTTCTCAAAAGTTTGCTGGTAGCTTCCATCAGAAAAAATCTATTGTTTCCATGATATAAAAATTATTAAGATAAAACTTTTTGTTGTTCTACAAAGTCTTTTAATGTTCCTTTGTGTCATTGCTCCATCCAGAGCCTCCAAAAGTTATATAATTCTTCATCAGATAGCTCTTGGAGTTCTGGAGTAAAGTCTTTTAAGGTTTGTAGTAATCTTATTATGTTTGTGTCCATTTTGATTACTCTAATCATTCTAAAATATCAAATGCTCAACAATCTTTTGCATTGTCCAATTCGTATTGAAATTGGTCGTATTCTGCCAAAATGTCTTCTGCCTCTTCTCTACTATTACAATATCATACTTCTTCTCATTTCCAATAAGGTATATACCTTACTCTGTCATCATCTTGCTCTCGTGTGATAAATGTTCATTCTGATCTATTCTCAAGTGGAGATGGTCTTAATAAGACACTTCCATTGTGAGATAATCAAACATAATTAAATACTGGTCTGTCTGTAATATCGACACCATCCAACAATACTTTTCCACTTTTGATTTTTAGCATATTGCATATTGGTTATCGATATAAAGGTTGTACTCATTGTAGTACGATAATTGGCTGTCATCAAAGATAAATTGTTGTAAAGCTTCATCGCTTACTGTTTCAACATTTTCTTCAACGACATCCAGAGTTTTTTCTTCTTCTTGCATGGTAATAAAAAAAGCAAATAAAACTTTTGATTACTCTTGGTTTATTTGCTTTCTGTTAGTAGAGTGTATCTGTGGTTGTAACTTCAAGCAATCTCAATAAATCAAGAGCCATCTGGATGTCCTTGCAAGTATCCAAATGACTACTCATTTATTGGAATTACTTTTTTTTGGCAAGGACCTTGATATAATTGCTTGGAGTTTTTACTCACTACATACGACCTATACAAAAAAACTCCTATGGACTTTAATCTCCATAAGAGTTTTATTTTTGGTAATTGTGCTGTCTTTCAAGTTAGGTGTGGAGGGATTTGAACCCTCGACCTAATCTTTAAAGAGCCATACAATTAAGCCAGAAATATCTCTTTGAAGATTATCGCATCTTCAACTATATCAATTATAGTATAATCAAAAATTTTAAAATTGCAAATAAAAATATACTTTTTTGTGTTGAAAGTTCTTCCGATATTTAAAATATATTATATAATATGTGTTGTAATTTTATTGTTTTATGTATTGAGAATTACTAAAACTCTCAAAATACACTATGGTGTGTTTGCTCTAATTTTTTGATATTTCAGTGTAAATAATTTTCTGTTGTTGTTATATATTTATGTCATAGCATCTTCTGGATCTGATATAAATCTACTCACTGCTCCAATAGATGTGTAGCAAAACTATGCCTTAATACATGACAAGTAATCTTCTTTCATGGAATACAATTGTATCTCTTAAATAATCAGCATATTGTTTGTTTTGTGATTTTATCTCAAAATGTTTCCATTTGGTGCGATATAAATACATAGTTTTTTCTGTTCCAATTTTTACCAGCAAATCATATTCGTGGTAGTGGTTGCTCTCTTACATCCAAGTATTGATACAATAGATTTTTTGTATTATCTGTAATAAACACTGTCCTTTCTATACCTCATTTTCAGATTATATTAAAATGGTCGTTTTTAAATCGATCTACTTCCAAATTCAGCATCTCTCACAATCTCATTCATGTAGTATATCACAATTGTATTAGTAATTGGCTTCTTAATCTGTTTATATCATATTTCTCTACTTGTCAGACATAATCCAATAGTAATTTTACTTCGTATTCTTCCAAAAAGTCCATGTGCTGACAATGGAATTTTGGAGATGCTATCAAATTATAGTTTATTCATGTTTCATAAATCATATTCAAAAATTTTACAAAGTTCTTTACATTCTGCACTTTTTGTGCTACTGTTCTTGTGCATAGTGTGTTTTGTGTTTTATAGTAGATGCTTGTCTTTGGTGTTGGTTGTTTTAATAAAAATGTTTTGTAATTTTCGATAGATTTTAGTGTAATATCTTCATCTGTCTTTACATCAAATACCTTTATAAATTGCTGTAATGAGCTGATGTTTTTGCTGATTGTGTTTTGTTTTCGGTTTTTGTTTGTCATGTACTGCTTAAATTGGTTTACAAGATTTTGATCTATAATCATATTATTAGATAAAAAACTAAAATCTTGTAGTGAGTATGCTGTGGTTAGTATAGGTGGCTTGATTTTATTATATACAATTATATAATTTTCTGATAAAATGTCAATATATGAAAAAAGACACATTGCTGTGTCCTTTCATTATTTCTCATGCCTATTTATGCTATTTTAGCATCTTATAAACTCTGTAAGCCATCACAGAGCATTCTTTCCTTGTTACATTATCATTTGGTCTTGTTCAATTTGTTATTCATAATTCTATTGCTTTTTGATATTGTGCATTGAATACTAATTCTCATAATTTACCTGTATCATCATGGTCTATAATTGCATAAGTAGAATATATATTTCCATAGTCATCAAATGGTATTATAAACCTACCATTATCTCACCAGCTTTCTCAAAAACTATTTACTGCTATAAATCACTCATCATTAAAATTCTCTATGAAAAAACAATGTGCAGCTCCATTTGGATCATACACAAATTTCTTTGCTTTGTTTGTTTTAGACCAGTTACATTTATTGCTTCATGTATATATTAAGCATCCATTATTTATAGCATTTCTACACTCTTGTACTGTCTTACTTCTAACATATCAATCTATCAATCATCTTTTCTTGAAAAAAGACATCATCTCTTGTAAACTTGCTCATGAATTTGGATATCATCTCTCTGCTTGAAATGCTAACCATTTCCATCTAGGGTCTTCTTGCTCAAACTCTATACCATTCTCATCATATTCTCTTAATTGGTATCAGTTATATATTCATGTTAATCAGTAAGCACTGCATCATTTTAATGTGTCTTGATTAGCATTTTGGTTTCGCACCTTAATCTTATATTTATCTGCTATCTTTCATTTAGATAGTCATTCTGCATATTCTTCCCAAAGAATATCATACTCGCTTGGATTATCATATACACTATTTTGTGGCAGTATTATTTCATCCATTATTTTTATTTATGAAGTAAATTTTTAGTTAGTAAACTATTAATATCTCTACAAATACTCATCATTTTCTCTTTGGTTTCTATATCTTGAGTATATTGATATTCGTACTCCAAATCTTTTAGTAAAGCATATTGCTCATCTATATATCTACTTTTTTCTTCTTCTGGTAATCGCTCAAATCACTCCATTATTATTTATTATCAGATAAAGCCTTATTTACCAATTCTATCTCTTTTTTGATAGCATCTCTTTTAATAATCAAATCTTTGAAAGGTCAACCATCATAAGCAATATCTAATAATCAGTAATCATCTATCTTTTGCACTACTTTATTAAGTTCTGATACCAAAGCTTGTTTGTGTTGTTCTAATTTTTGTTTATCAACCATTGTATTTTATATATGAAATAAAGCTCGTACAAATCATACTAAAAACAATATTCATAATATAATTGCTAATATATCTGTTATTAAGCCTTTCATAAATTCTTTATAGAATTTACTTTTACCTTGCCATAGTTTCATACTACTTTTTATTGCTAAAATACTCCTTTTCCAACTCCAATAAACTTCCTAATTCTTCTGTAATATGTGTTTCTATCTTGTAGTAATTGTAGATATACTTATCTAATACTTTCAGTATCTCTTTTACAAACTCATCATTCAGTATTTTTTTATTGAAATTCAGTACATGAAGTAATTGTTGCTGTGGAGTTTCAGAGCCAAAAATTCTGTGGTGGTTTACATGAGTAACATCCTTTATTCTCTCTATATTCTGCTTATCTTTTGTAAATCATGTTCAATCATCATTAAATCTTGGTATCATGTGATGATCGCTGTATTTAGTTTTATGGCTCATCTTTTCTTATAAATTAAAAAGGAGCTTTACTCTCCTTTCTTTTCAATATATTTCTGATATAAGTTATAACACATCTGGCTCATAGCATAAGCCCCTCCAGCAAATCCTACGATTTGTTCTCGTGCAAGTGGATACTTATTCACTAACATCTGTCAAACATACAAAATCACTCAAAGTAAGATGGACAGACCTACACTTACATAAGTTTTTGAAAGGTTTAATTTTCATGATAGCCATGTTATCAAATTTATTACAATTCAACTTAACATAGATAATAAAATTGCTTCCATGTTTATTTATTAAAAAATAAATTATTTCTCATTGAGCTTTGCTTTTATCCATTCTAAATCGGTTTGAATTTGAGCTATTTTTGTGTTTAGATCTAAACTATCAAAATCATCTAATTTTCTCTCTAATTCTTTTATCTTACCATTTAATGTAGCCCAAACTCATCACAAACTAAAAACAAAAGCAATTATGCTTATTATGGTTTGTGGTTGTACAATTCGGTCTTGTCGTTGCATATCAATTTATATCAGATAAATCATATACAATACTATATTCAGTTTTTTGAAAAATCAACCTAACAAAAAAAACAAAATACTTGATTTTTCAAAATTCGGAGTATATTATATGTGAGCAATGAGAATAAACTCATTGGATTACATAGTTTCGGGGTCTTGTAATCAATAAGTGAAAGGCATCGGACAGTGTTGAAAAGTTTGACCTTTAACTGTTTCGTACGGACAGTCTTATCTCATTTTACCTCCATAATCCTTAACACACAAGAAGTTATGTGTGAAATTTTTAAGTAGTTGCAATTTACTACAAAAAAATTAAAAAAAGGGGTTACGGGGTTTTGAGATAAGTTCTAGTGCATACAAACGAGTGTTGAAAGTTTTATATCTCTCTCTGTAACTATCTAAATTATACTGTGTTAGGGATTATATACAGAGAGAACTCGAGAAATTCGAGTTTTTTCTTTTTTATTTTTTACCATTAGTCATGGACTGTAATTATGTTTATAAACTACAATGAGTAAGTATTGTACCTTGAAATTCGGAGCATGAATGATTTATTAAAATCAAAAGTATAGCAAGATATGACAAAAACATGAAAAACAATTGTAGCATACCATTGGAAGAATGAATAGAAATTATAAAAGATTATGTTATTGATCCAATGTATGTTTATGAGCATAAAAATGAAACAAGATTGTTTTAAAAAAGACACATTGCTGTGCCTTTATGGTTAATTTTATATTATTTTAATTTGTTAGTTTTTTCATGTAATATGAGAAATCATCTAGTAATACATCTTTTAATTCCCACACATTTCATTCTATTAAATCTAATGTTTTTTGCTGATTTACTAATTCATTTTTAATACTTTCTGTTAATGTGGTTTTAACTTCTAATGTTCTGTGGCTTATAATTCTCAATGTATTGTCTATTTTAATCATTACTACTATCAATATAATTAGTAATCCAATAATTAACCATTGTGTAAATTTATTCATTACTATAAGTTATCTGGTAAATCTCAATAATCTTTTCTATTTTTTCTTTTTGCATAATAACTACCTATTATATTCTTCCATTTTTTTTCTAATATTTTGTCTGCAATCGCTTTTGGTACTATCTCAAATGCTAATCTATATAATCGTATAATTATATTTATTCATAATCAGATCGCTGGTATTACTGCAAATCGTATCCATAATGTTTCAGTATTATCGTATAATAATACTGTTATTATAAATAATAAGCACCATATTCATAACTGTGTTTCTTGCTTTTCTGTCATAAAAAAAGTGATAGAATAAATCTACCACTTTATATTTTTTCTTGCCTATAAGTCAACTAATCGTTATCTAAAATTTCTTTTGCTGTTGAAACTGTGCTAGGTGTAACTGTTTTATTGATTATATTTCATGCAGTATTCTTTATAGCTGTTCATACTTGGCTTAATTTACTTGGCTCTGTTAAAGATTTTTCTACAGTAGTAAATGCTTTGCTTAAGTTTCTATCAACACTATTTAAATATTTATAGATACTTCATATAATTTTCATTGTTGTTCATCTCGCCAATTTACTTGCATTCATTGTTAATAATGCTTCAGCAATATCTCATCATGCGAAAGCATCTAATACAGTTTGACTTAATCATTTTGAATTTTGTCTTGCTGCTACCAATGCTCTCTTTGATACTTCATCTTCTATCGTTAATAATTTACCATACAATTGTTTTAATGCTGTATATTCACTAGATGCTTTACTTCATCATCTAATAGCACTATCTAATGCATCATCTAATCAATCATTTATAGCATTCTTTACTCATTGATTTATCTTTGCTATAATTGATGCTTCTGATACATCATTAAAGTTTTGGTTTTTGAAGAATGCTGTTAGTTTCTTATTATAATCTTGTGTTAATTTTTGTGCAACATCGATACTAATGTTTCAAGCATCATCTGTATTTTCAAGTAATGCCATTTTGTATCTCTCTACAATAGCTTTTGTATTTGGATTAGCTAAATTTTGTGCTTGATCTGCTGCTATATCATCTAACTGCTGATATACTTTACTTAAATTTACTTTTGCACCTTTATCTCATGCTTGTTTCATAATATCATCTACATTGTCCCATACTGCCTTTTTAAGTGATTGTATTGCTTCGGATGTTTCTCTCATTGATGTTGGTAATTCTCATTTTATTACATTTCAAGCATCATCTGTATATTGTATTAAATCTTTATTTTTTACCATAGCTTCCATACTATCTATTGTGTCATCTATAAATTTATCATATGCTGCTTGGCTTTGTTTTCATTTTACTGTTGGTTTTATAGATTTCTCAATATATGGTGTTACTTCTTTTTTCAAGCTATCTTTTGCTTTTGTGGCTAATTGTGATGTCCATCTAGATAATAATCAAGCTCATGCTCATAATACTGCTCATGTTGCTAATTCTTTACCACTAGCCATCTTTCATTCTGATCAATATTTAGCTGCTGCTGTACCAATAGTTCATTCAGTTGCTCATAATAATCAAGCTCATAATGGAGTTGCTGTTGCATACATTGGTGCTGTAGCTGCTGCTAATGGTGCAGTTAATGCAATACTACTTGCTATATCTCATACTATTTCTCATGCTTTAGTTGCTTTACTATTTGCTCTTTCTTCTCATAATAATGGTGTCCTTATATCTGTTGCTTCTCTACCATTAAATGCTGTTCAATTTTCTAGTTCTCTATTCCTTTGCTCTACATAAGCATTAACTTCATCTTCTCAAAACATATCTATTGCTGCTTGTGTAACTCGTTTTTGTAAAGCACTTCATTCTAATTTATCTGATACAGCTTTTGCTGCTCTATCTATCCATTGTCATATAATATTATATCCAAACTTTCATGGAGATTGTAATACTCAAACTCCAAAATCTGCTGCTTTTTGTCCAAAGGTTTCTTGTATTGGCTCTTTTGGCTCTGGTCTTTCTGTCAATCATCATTCATACAATAATTCTTTATCTCAATTGTTTATATAGTTCTCAAGTAACACTTGTGCATTATCTATTTGTCATAAAAATTCATTTAATACTTCATAATCATCAGCATCTGCACTTATCTGATCGCTGTATGTCCTTTTTATCTTCTGTGCCAAATCTTCTAACTTAAATGCTGTAATTTGCATATTCTTTTCTTGTCAGTTCTGCATTTGTGATATTTCGTATGCTTTATCGTTAAGTAGTTTATCCCTTTCATCTAATTTATCATTGTTCTGTGCTATAGGTAATGCAGCTCTATACAATTCATTCCTTGTCGCTTTCTTTTCATCTTCATCCATATCCTTTGTAGCATTCAATATATTTGATACCATATATGTGGGTAATCATTTATATTGCTCTGTAGCTTTACTCATTGCTCAAAGCATTTGTTTTTGTCATTTCATTAGATATGGACTATTATTAAGCATTGCTTGTGCTGTGTTCTTTATTGCCATTTCTTGTATATTTTAATAGCTAAAATTATTTACTTTTATTTACTATACTACTCAAACTTATTCAGTTTACTGTTATTCAAGCATCTACCACACTTCATGTTCATCACAAATTAAATTTTAATGTCGGTGTGTTTGTTTTATTAGATGTACTGCTTGTATTTCATGTTCTATATAGGTTAACCCTAGATGTGTAATTATTTAATGTGTTTTTATTTAGTTCTGGTAATGAATAAACAGCTCTCCAATTATTTAATCTTGATAATGATGTATTATTCAAATTTTTAAGTTTTGCATAAAATACATCTGCTTTATCGTTTAGTTGTGGTACTAAATCTTCAGATATTCAATTAGCTTTTGCATCTACTTGTAATTGTGATATATAAGATTTTATTTTTTGTGCTTCTGTAGATCATAATTTATTTAACCATTTATTTGCTGTTCATTTAAATACTCATATAGCATCTTTAGTATTTACTCATTCTACATTATCTAATAAATTCATTATATTCTTTACAGCACTCTCACTTATATAATCTTCAGATGATTGTGCTTGTTTTGTAGCCAAGTTCTCTACCATCTTAATTGCTTTTTCATATTGTCCAGCATTGATAGCATCAGATAATGTCTTAATCGTTCATTCTCATGTATCTTCTGGTAATGTCCTTATTACATTTACCAATTCAGATGCTAATCATTTATCTGCATCATTTTTTATATCAAATCACATAAACATTAGAGCTGCTTGTGTTTCATCTACTCATCATTGATACATAGACTTAATAACTGTATTTAATGCTTCTCTTTCTGCATCAGAGTTCTGCAAAGCTGCTGGTACTAGATTTTTTACAGACCTTTCAAATGTTACTGGTACTCATTCAATACTTCATTGTATAAAATTCTGATCGTTTGCTTGTCATCTAAATTGTCAGTATGTACTATAATCGTATCAACTATCATGCTTTGCTATTGCTGCTGCAAATTTTGTAGCATCCAAATTCTTTACTTGTGTATTTGCTGTTACTCATAATTGTTTTGCTACACTTTCTGCATATGCTTTAGAGTTATTTCCATCACTATCTGGTGCATATTTAGAGAAAAAACTATATAATGTATCATTAGCACTATATGTTTTACTTCATCAATTCTGTATGTTCTCTATTTTTTGTACTAAAGCATCAAATCAATCTTCTGGACTTGCAAATATAGCAAATCATTTACTATCTGTTCATAGTACATTTCCAAATCATGTATCTTTAATATTTCATGGATTATTGTTTCTTAATCATGCTCATTTCATACCACTTCATTCATAAGAATTAACCGATGCTGTATAAGATACTTTTCAATCACTTCATACTGTATATGTATTTCATCATACTGTAAATGTATTATAACTGTTTTGTGTTCCACCATATCTACTTGCTTGTCGTGCTGTATATTCATCTTTCTGCATTATTGGCTCTCTTATATTCTTTGTTATTGCTTCTCACAAACTCATACCACCATCTACCAAATTTTTTATATCTTCTACCATCTGTTCTCTACTCCTCATCATTGTTATTCCACTAAATTCACTTAATACTCCATCTACTGCATTCTCTATCGCTCTTCTTCTACTTGCTTCATCTTTACTATTGATATTTCAGTATGTATAATCTTGTTGTCTTACTCGTTGATTTCGAGCTCTTTCATCCTTTTGGTCGTTTGTTTCAAAATTCATCAAATCCATAACAAATCATAATTCATTCATTTGCATATTTCTTTCTTGCATTTGCAAATTATATTCTTGCAACTGTAATTGAAACTCGTTTTGATATTGTGTCATTCTATTATTATACTTTGTTGCAAGTGTATTATATTGTAAACTTGCTGTGTTCATTGCTTCTTGTATTTTATAACTCTCATCTGCTATTATGGCATTGATTTTTGTTTTACTTGCTCATGTTCACTCATATCTTCTTTCTACATCTGATTTAATCCTATTTAATTCGTTTTGATATTCTTTTATTTGCCCATCTAAATCTGCCAACTGGTCACTCATTTCTGTCATTTCTGGACTATTCATTTGGCTTTTGTAGTTTTCAAACATTTCACTTGAAGCATTTGTTTGACTTGCAGTTAATAGATTATTATAATACTGATCTATAATAGCTTGGAATGGATTATCACTTGCTGATGGTGTATTTTCTTCATCATATTTACTCAATATTGTTTGCTTGTTTATATATTGCATTACTTCTCCATATTTTCATTGATTTGCTGTTCTTAATTGCTCCAAATCGCTGTCAGAAATCAATCAATTTTTATATTGTGTAGCTAAATCACTTACTGTTTTACTATTCAGCTCCATTCATCTTTGATATCCATTGTACCATGTATCCAATGTCTGTTTTTGTGTATCATTTCTTGCATCGTATGAGAAATTTCTCTTAAAACTTTCATAATCAGTAAAATATTCTGGATTAGTTTGTCTATAATTATTCAAGTTGCTTACTATTGTATTCTGACTTTCAGTATTACTCTGATTGTAATACTCTTGGCTCAATGGTGCTAATGCTCATTTTTGTGGTATAGTGTTCTTTGGTGTTACACTATCATTTTCACTTACTGTATTACCATTATTATTATTGTTATTTGTCGTTACTGGTGTTTTTGGTATCACATTCTGTTGTGGTACACTTGTTTGAGTAGCATTATAATTATCTATCCATCACTTTACTTGTGCATTTCAAGCATTATATGCTTTTTGCTGCTTATCAGCACTCATTTGGCTATACTGTTCTATAAATTGTTGTTCTGTTACTGCCATTTTACTTTGTTTGGTTATTATCTAAATTTGTTCAACCTCATCAACCTTGTCATCCATGACTTCTTGCCATTTTGTTGTTTTAACATATAAATTAATATGGTGGTCAATTCAAAACTCTTAATTTCTGACCAGTCGCTGTTACATAACATAAATGCCCATATCATTTATCTGCATCTCATGTCGGTACTCGTATACTTCATCTATATTGACTTCATACATTAACATTTCATCAATACCATTCTTGAAATCAGTATGTTCTTGTTTTATATCAGTTCTCTGTTACATAATATATGTGTTTCCTATCGTTTCATCATGTATCTTTTAACCATATACTTCAAGCACAATCTCTACCAACATAATCATACACACTACTATCATAAGCTATCCTATGCAAGTATCAATAATCTCAATGTGTTCAATCTGTGTAATATAAATGTGCTCAATCTATCCATAAACTACCAGCTTCGTATAATGTGTCATCTATATTCAAGTTAGATACTGTAAAATAATTATACTCTGGTCATATTATTTCACTTCATGCCGTTCATCTTCGCCTTATACGATAGCTTGTATATCAACTCCATATCTCATCATCATCTACTCAAAAATACATCCATCAACCCCATATCTGATTAGAAGCAATAGTACCGTTCCAATTAAAATTCCAGCTTGTCGTCCAACTTCAACCACTATTTCTTTGAAAATCTCAATACAATGTAAAATTAACACTACTACTTCAATCGTTTGTCAAATTAAATACTCCACATCAAACTTCATGTCATGGCTGAAATCAATCTAAATCAAATGAAGATGTTTGGTTTGATACTTCAAATGTAGTTCGATTACTCGGTGTAACTGGATTTGTAGGATTAAAATCATTTCAATAATAGTTAATCAATTCATCTCAATCGAATTCTATTCACTTTCATACACCTTTATAAGATAATGTTACTGCCATGAATTAATTAGCTAAAATATAAATCATTTCCTACTGGTATTTTTAAATACCCAAGACATATTGTCTTACCTTGTAAACCTATATATCTACTACTACTTCATCATATCACTAACGCATTAACAGTATTTCATCCACTCGTTACACTTCATCAATTGATAACTCATACTACTGTGTTATTGTCTTTAAACTGTATTTTTGGCAATGTTCAATCTGTCCACACTTTTATTTCATCTAAACTACTTCAACTTCCATAATATGCTCTAATTGTGCATCATTCTATTGTCCTTCATGTTATAGTGTTTCATACTAAATCATTCGCTGCTATTGTATTTGCTGCTATATTATCTGCTGTTATAAATGTACTTTGTGCATTTGTTCAAAATGCTTGGAATTGTGCATCTTTTCAGCTCTCACTTGGACTTGCTACACATAATAATATCTTTCACTCTCATACTGCTGCTTGTGCTGTAGATGTAGATATTACTGATGTTGTATTTTCATCATAATATATGTATGTCACTCCACTCATATTTCATGTATTACCACTTGTAATACTTATTGTTGTTCAATCTGGCAAATATATGTTTCAACTTCATCGTGATACTGTATTATAATCTACACTAGCCCAAGTAACATCTGTACTCCATCATGCTATACCACTTCAACCATCTACATTATATACACTTGTTGCTCCATCTATTTTTGTTGTACTAATTCATGGCACATCATATGTAGCTCATCATGTGCTTGGATCAGTAAGTGAAATCATAATATCTTCTATATTTTCGTATCATATGCTTGTCATTATCTCTTTACATTGTTATTAAAGATAAAATCCAAAGCATAAAAGCTAGGTGTTGTCGCTCATTCTCACTCTAATTCTATCTTGAATTGTATATATTGAAATGTATCCCTTACAAACAAATCTTCTGTAAAACTCTCTATTGTGTCTGTGGTAGTACCTATATTTCTCAATAATGTAAAATCTCATCCATTTATTGAATAATATATCTTTATACTTTCTCATGATTTTAACTCTGAATATCATATCCTTGCTAATATTCCATCTTTTATTGCTAGTAAATTATCAGCATAATATCATCTTGTTATAAGTTCTCATTTTGTATTATATGCTGTACTACTTAATTTATCTATTCCATATGTTGCTGTAGATCAAGGTTTCTTCCATGCTACAAATAATTCTATTCAATCTGAATATATTGCAGTTACTTCTGCTCATTCTGTCGTTAATTCATAATCATAACTTAATACTTCATTATAGTTCTTGTTCTTTGCTCACCAACTATATATTCATTTCTTTCATGCTATGATTAGCCTTTCATTATACACTCATATTCAGTTCTGTATATTTGCAAAATCATCACATTTCTTTAATGGATAGATTTTATATCAATCTAATATTCCCAATCATCTATTGGTTACTAAATATGGATAACCATTATATATCATTGATTGATATACCACATATCATGTTAGTGGTACTGTTTGGTCTGGTGTTTTTGCTACTCAATCCCACAAATATATATTACTATTTCATAATGCACTTTGTGTTGTTACTCTTATTGCTCATCATAAGTCATTTAGCTTTGTTATTATTCATCATTTCTCCAATGTAAATATATCACTATATACTCCAGCCAAATCTACTTTTCATAGCTTTTCTCCATTTCCTATATACAAATCTCACATACTTACTAACATTGGATGCTGTCAATGATTTACCAATGTAGTAACTTCTGTTGGTGTAACACTAGCATTACTATTCATATCACTTATTGATGCCTTATATAGTTTTGTTGTTGTAGCAAAATATACATAATCATTAAATACTGCTGATGATACAATAACTCCACTTATTCATGATAATGTAATATTACTCCAGTTTCAATTCTTCTGCTTTTTACATACTCCACTATCTCAAAATGCTAAATATAATGTAGATAATGCTTTTGTTATAGTATATATTTGACTTGATGTACTTGTCGCACTTACTAATTGTTTACTCAAGCTTATTCATCTAGCATTTTCTCTAATTTCTATATTCTTACTAGAAAAATAACTATTATTTATTCATGTAAATACATCATCTGCTATTCATCCATTCGCTCATCTAAATATTGGTGCTATTACATTGCTTTCTGCCATTATTTATTCCAAAAAAGATAAATCTGCATCTTCTACATGATATGCACTCTCATTCTCAAAACTTCATTCTGTCATTATTTGCTGTACTGCTGTTAGATAGTAATTTTCTCGTAATTGTTGCTTATCAAATACTTGTTTCTCTCCAAATATTAGACCATTTAATCACTTTACTATTACATTATGATATTCTGCTGGTAATTTGATATATGTATCTGTATCTGTTAGCTCTAAATCTAATGGTATATACTTTCACTCCATCCTTAATCATCACTCAATATTCTCTTTTGGTGTTGGATAGATAAAAATACTTCAATCTCTCAATATTCCATAAGGTTTCCTATACTCTTTTTCGTTTTCTGCATCCCTTATATCACTATCAAATATGCTTATCTTATCTCCTTTATAAAAAACATCCAATACAAGTTTTAATCATGTCTGATTACTCACTGGTGCTGGTATTGTGTATTCTGTTTGATCAGCAACAACATCTGTTGTATATGTTTGCCATGTATATTTCTTACTTGCTGTAGATAGTCTTGAAAATATGTCTTTATATACAATATTCAGATATGTTAGATAATCATTATCGCTTATCTGTCATGTGGTTGTAGATGTTTGTTTCCTTGATAGACTTATTATTGTAGATACATCCATTGATTAGAAATTAGTTATAAAAGATTTATTCAAGAGCCCCGACTTGTCGGGACCCTTTATATAAAGCTCTTATCATTAAGCTGCTAATCTGATTTTTACCATTCTTTCTTTTCATTCTTGGAATGTCTTTACTCCATATAGACAAGATATGATAAAGTAATCAGCTTTTTGTTTTGCTAAAGGAGTTTTCCTTACAGCTATTCCTTTTTGCATTACCATGTCGATTGCTCCTGGTCTACATAACAAAGCTTCTTCTACTGCTGTTCCTACTGTTATTGTTGTGTCATCTGTAGAAGCAACTACTTTTCCTCATGAAACGATTGTTACAACTGCTCCAGTTGCTGTAGCTACTAATCAAGCATTTTTCAATTTTGCTCTATCAGCTGCACTTACTTCAACATATGTTGTTCAAGCTCATGCTGCTCCATTGATAGCTGCTGCCAAGTTTGTAGCTGCTGCTGCATCGTTAGCTCCTTTCAATACATTTCCAGCTGTAGATCAGATAGAAGCAACATATGTAAATGTTACTCATGCGATTGTGATAGCATCTGTAGCAACTACTGTGTCTAATGTAATTGTATTAGATGTTCTCAAATTGTTTGATACATATACTTTGTATCCTCCAAATGTTCCAGCATATCCATTTCTCAATGTTAAGTCTGCCAAATTAAATCATTTGTCAGCTACTGTTTGAGCAATTATTGAAGCAGATTTTGGAGAAACTACTAAAGCCCATGTCTTATCCATTTCACATCCATTTGCTGCTAATACTGCTCCAGCATCCATTACTGTTGCTAAACAATTAGCTACTGTCATAGATATAGGACTTCCATTGTTATCAAATGTTTGTGTAGCATTAGCTGTTTCTGCTAATACTGTCCTATCCATATCGTTTGCTAATCTATAAGCTGCTCTTGAAACATAATTGTCTTCAAGGTCATACTTTGATTGGATGTCATCAATTTCATCGATAGAGAATGAAATCTCTTTTGATTTATTGATTACTAATGTTTCATCAGTTCCAACTAAATCTTGTGCAGTTGTATCTGTATATTTTACATAATCGTTTACAGATAAATCGTTTGCATAAGGTCTGTGTACTGTGTCACCATAACTTAATCATGCTTGTTCTTCGAAAGAACAAATTTCTTTTGCGACTAATTGATTTTTAGTCAAGATTTGTAATCTTTTAGACCATAATTCTGGTATAAAAGCTGCTGCATTGTTTGCCATTGTTTAATAAATTTAAGGATAAAAGGTTTTTACTTACCTTTCCTTGCTTTCCACCATTCATTAAACTCCTCATCATTCATCTGACTTGGATCTTTCTCTTCCTTTACATCTTGTGTTATTCACTCCACTCATGTATTAGATGATTTAGTGGATAGCAATTCTGGTTTGTTCTTTGCAAGATATAAATCGAAAGCATCTTGGACATTCATTCATGTATACTTTGATTGAATTTCCTTAATCTCTTTCTCAACCTCTCTTGCTGTTGGGTTGTTTTGGAAGAATAGCTTTTCCTCTACTTTCTTATCGATATAGCTTTCATCGATTTCATATTGTGCTTTCTCTTTTTCTTGAGCTTTAGCACTCTTGAAACGACTTTGCCATTTCTCTTTAGCTTCTTTCTCTTTCAAGTATAAAGCCTTGTAGTCAACTTCTTCTTCCTCTGTTTCTACAGTTTCCTCTGTAGTCTGTTCCATCTTTTCTTCTTCACTCATTTTACATTTGGTTAGTTATAAAAGCATCATAACCGTAGCTGAAGCAGATTTGGAAAGCATAAATCTGCAAACTGCGAATATGTTAGGTTTTAAGCCTCTTGTTTGAATAAATCAGTTAATAACTCATTCTTTTCTTCTTCACTTTCTTCTTCTGGTGTCATTTTCTCTGGATCATAGTTAGGATTTTTTACCATTTCATTTGGTAATCTCTCAATTAGCCAGTTTAAACACCTAATTTCTGCTGAAAATAAATCAGCTGGTGTCAAATCTTTATCTACTGTCTTTGAGTATTTGTCATATAAGATATGACTTGCTAAAGCAACTCTCCTTTTCTTCAATACATCTACTAATAATTCCCATCATTTACTGTGTAATAGAGTTTTTAACTCTACCAATTCTTCGTTATTACTCATTTATACTGTTAGATTGTAAATTCTGCCTTGTTATAAGGTCAGTTCATTGTGCTTGTTGTGCATTTTGTGCCATCATGATGTTGGCAGCACTGTTTGCCATCTGTTGTCATTGCATCATGTCCATATTTTCTCATTCTCACAACTCCAACAACAACTCATCCAATTTATTTAGTATCTCATCCTTGATTTCTCCATCATCTGCTTTTTGCATATACAATCGCAATGTGAAATAATCAGCATTTGGATTACTAAATATTGATTTTGGCTTATATCACATATTTACCATGTTTACATACTTCATTGCTTGTCTTTCACTTGGTGAATATGGCACAATTCCATTGATTATATTTGGTTGTAATCAATTCTTTCTGTAGCATAATCTCTTGAATATATCTCTACATACTTGTTTCATGCTTTGGTCAGCACTAATCATAGGAAATAAACTATTGAGATATGCTTTTTGTTGCTCATTTATTGCATTTACATCTTCTGTACTTCATACTAATATGTATGGCATTTGCTTTGTTACAAACTGGTCTTTCTTAAACTCCAATCCTTTTCGCTCAAAATCAGTATTTAATAAAGCAAATTTCTTTTTTCATTCTGGAAAGTTCTCCAAATATCATCTCCATCGTTGGAAATAATACTCTCTGTAAAATCGTTGTTTGATAGTATTCTTTAATGATAAGTTCATGTTAGCATTAGCTTGTATTTGTTGTGCTTCTGCTTTTGTCATGCTCTTATCTGGCATAATTCATTGCTGTAAGCTATCGATTTTACTGTCAAACTTACTTTCACTATCAATCCAGTTCATCATATTCCATACATCTGCTTTTATTTGGCTTTGTGGTAGCTCAAACATAGCATTTTGTATTGGTTGTGTTCCTATTTCATTCTCATCTATGAAGAAATATCTTGGATCAAATGTTTTCTTCTTAAATTCTTCCTTATTTTTGATTAGTCTACTATTTACCAAGAAATCTCATCCTAATGCTTCTCTCTTTGCTTTCTGTAAGTTTAGATTTGCAAGTATTGATTTAGCATTTTGTTTATCTTCTATCTTGTCACACAAACTATTACCAAATGGATTTCATCTTGTTGGATCAAAGTAGTTTAGTATTACTGGTCGTGGTACAAGTGTTGGATCTAATTTCTCTTCCTTTGTTACTGGTTTCAATTCTTCCTTATAAAATATTTCTGTCATATCTGCACTTGTTACAAACTTCCATTTTCTACCATCTATCATTGTGTAGTGTGTGTAGATGTCTAATGCAAAGTTTCAATTTATATCATCCACTGTTATTGGTCATGTTCAAGCTCTATTCTGATATGTTGCTCTTGTTTGTTGTTCTTCACTATTATACATCCTTGCAAACCAATTATTTATTGCTTCTTTATCATACAAGTTCTTTATATCTTGTACATTAGTCAACATACAGAAACCATGAAATCTATAATTTCTACCATCAAATTGTCATGTTTGTGTTGGTAATGGATCTGGTATCCATGATAATGGATTGATAGTTCTCCAAGTGTTCATTAGAGTATTGTTATCAAATCCAGTTCTATTCAATATTCATACTCCAAAAAACAAACTATCTTGTTCTACTTGATATTTTAATTGTTGTGTTGCTCATTCTCTCTCATCAAATTCTGCTACACTTGTTAGATTTTGAGCTTCTTCTTCTCATATCCATCATTGTCTTGATATGAATTTACATTTTACTCCATTCGTAAAAAATGAAGCAATCAATGTATCCATATAATTTGCTATCATGTTTATATTGATTACCTTTGCTGATTTGTTTTGTGGTAATCGTTTCATCAATCTGTTTCTGTATCTTACTCTTATTGGTTGGACATATTCTAATCATAGAGCATACTCTCTTTGAATTTGTGCTAATATATCTGATTTTTCCATGTGGAGTGTATAATATAAATCCCCTATTTTATATTCAGAATTTTGAAAAATCAACTATCTAAAACAAAAAGAGTAGATTTCTCTACTCTTTCTTCCTACTATGCTCAAGTTGTAGGTGTGTTTATACTTGTGTATGGTGAAGACACTTCCCAAGATGGTACTGGATAAGGTCTTAACTGACTTATCAAGTATTGTGTTTGTAAACTGTTAGATTGGCTGTTCTTTGCTTCTACCAATTCGGCTCTCAATCTTGCTGTTTCATCACTACACATCTTGTCTAAAATCTTTTGCATATTAGCAGTAGATGATGCAATTATACTTGCTGTATTCTGTTGTCATGCAAGTATAGCTTTCTCAATGTTGCTGTTTACATTACAAAATCCTTGTGTTAGTAATGTAGTTTGATTTGCTTGGTTTTGATTTGCAAACATTGCTTGCTGTCGTTGTGTGTTGTTGTTTATAATATCCACTGTATTATCGTGGTTATTATTGTTATTCATAGCCCACAAAGCAGCATTGTTTCCACCAAATCCTCCAAATCAGTTTCCATTAAATAAGAATAACAATAAGATTATCAACCATATTCCCATTCCTCAAAATCACATTGTGTTTGTATCCATAGCGATTGTGGTAAAGATATAAAGACATCGGTGTTTTCATGTGTTATGCTATAGCCACCAATATCTCTATATACTATCTATCACTTGCACTACTTCTTGCTTTGTCTGTCAATCTATCAATCCACTTTCTTTTATTTGCTGTGCAACTTGTGGATTATTTTTTAATAATCATGGCATGATTTTTTGTGCTAAAGCATTCAAACTCTCTGGATCATCAAATCTTACTCCTTGTAAATCTTTTTCACTCACTCATGCTTTGATTAGTTTCTCTCTAATAGAGGATAACATTCCCATACTTTTCATAAATCACCATACATTCATTTTTGCTTTTTAATCATCTAAAACTCAATACTTTGCTTTTAGTTCTTCCATCTCTTGATCATACTTTGCTTTCAAATCTCTCTTTTCATGTTCATAATCTGTATCAGCTCTCATTACTTCTCCAATATAATCTAAAATCTGTACTCAATAATTAGGATTACTAACTATTGCTTGTACTACTTCGTTTGTCTTTAGATTGTGTCAATCAAAAAACATTTCTCTATTCATTTCCATGATAATGTTGGTTATGTTATAAAAACAATTTTTATATATACAAAAAAATGGGATAGATAACGACTATCCCAAATTTCTTATATGTGAATTATAACCAACGATATTAATCAGTGTAGCAATATACAACCTCATAGCAACCACACTCAATTTATTATTCCTTTGAAAATCTTATCTCTTTTTACACTCTTATACTCCATGTATATTCTTCAATATGCTAATATATTGTTTGTATAGAGTATAAATTTCTCAAATCATTCTGGACTTAACCAATCTCAATGTAGTAACTTTATTAGCTTGGATCTATTCTGACTTAATATAGCACTTGCATTATGTTTTTTCTCTTTACACTCTCTACAAAACTCTCGTTTGCTTTCTTTACCACATTTCAAGCACCTCATTTACTCTTGGTTATATGGTAAATTCTCACAAGCTATTCCATCTCAATCTCAATCTAAACTCCTATGTCACATTTTATATAATACATCTGCTTTCCATCTACTATCTATATTACTGCAATCACTTTGATAGTTGCTTATCATAAAAACATTTAAGCATATACTTATTCGCAATATTGGTAATAATATTAGATTTATTATATATTTTCGCATTGGATCAGTTTAGTAAATAAATGTTATATATTCTTTTCGTTTGTTTGTTTGTTTATCCATCTTTGGTTAGGTTAGAATTAAAGGAGTAAATTCTTATTTTAAGAGTACATTACTTCTACATCTACTTTGTTTCAAGTAAGACAGGATGAAGCTTGAGAAGCA
>JAEIGA010001679.1_pt1 | contig 34943 bp, 31 predicted proteins | sample 9270691 | NCBI WGS metagenome assembly JAEIGA01 (sample SAMN17057246, study PRJNA624740) | gut metagenome | biome: biome; isolation source: fecal sample | host: Bos grunniens | place: China: Xizang | collected 2019
AATACAAAAATAAAATTTTGATCATTTAATAACTAAAAAATAAAAATACTCTTAGCCAACAAACCAAGAGTACTTTAATGCATCAACAATTTTAATATGATATATTAATATTAGCGTTGCACTTTATATTTCATTTTAGATATATATATATATATATATAATTAGTTGATATGAAAATTAAAGATATCTTTTTCAGAAAAAGCAATGCTTTGCTGACAAAACAAGAAATTGATAAAATTTTTAGAAAAATAATTGTCATCTCTTCTTTTATTTTTGTTTATATTTTAATTTCTATAATTTGTGTTGTTTTAAATTACACTGCGTCAAAGTATTCATATAGTGATGAAAATTATGATTATTACACAATTAATGTTGCTCAAGTTAATGTAGCATTTGCTATTAGTGTTATAAATGAATTGTTTATTGTTTCCCTTTCTATTTTATTATTCATAATATATTTAAAATATTGTAAGGGTATTAATAAAGTAATGAAAGAATATAAAATTTATACGGAATTTAGAAACACGCTTTCCTTGATTGTTCCTATTTTCATTTTAGGAATTTCATGTCCGCTTATTTCTATAATGATTAATGCATTATATTTATATGGTCCAATATTTAACCGAACAACTTTTATTTTATTATCTGTATTGGTTGGACTTGCAGAAATTGCTTTATTTGTAATTTTTATAGTTCTTTTTGCTAAATCAATAAATCGAAGACGTGATCTTGAGAAGGATTTAAATGAAAAATAATAAAAATAATATAGAAAATGATAATGAAGTTCTAAAATACTACACAAATCTTTATAAAAAAATAATAATTTATAATGTTATTGAATGAATAATGATAGGGATTATGATTACTTCATTAATTGTTTCAATTGTATTAAGCATTGTTTTTAGTACAGTTATTCTTCCTACTTATGGCAAAATTGGGATGTTTTCCTTTCCTTTTTTTTCTTTGTGTTTTTCTATAATTATTTATAGAAAAAATAAAATTGAAGTTGAGAAGTTAAAATATATTACATTTTCTAATCAAGAACTAGAAGATTTAAAAAATGAAACATTAAATTCTTCATCATTTAAACAATTTTCAAAGCTATTGAAATTATGTAAAAAAGCTAAAGAAATTTATTATTATAGTAATGAATAAAGAGTTCTTTTGATAACCTATCTTTCAATTTTTAACAAAAATGATGAGTCAAAAATAAGATTTATCTTATTAGAAAGAATTCTTAAAATTGATTCTACATTAACAAAGCATAACTTCTATTAAATTTTAATTTAGATGTGTGTGATTAAAATATTTACTATTTTTAAACTTAAATTGTTTAAGCTTAAATTCACTAATAATTAAGATAATTTATAAATAATATTGACAATATATATATATATATAATTAGTTGGCTATTTTATATGGAGGAAATTTTATGGATCAAATTAAAGAGTTAAAAAGTATTAAAACAAGATCGATTGTAAGTCTTGTCCTTTTTATAACCATTTTAGGTTTGATTGTATCATTAGTTCTTAATCTTATAGATTGTATTAAAATACTTTCTACAAAATGAGAAAACAAAGAAGTTGAAGATAGTAAACTATTATGAGGAATTCTTTCGTTAGTTTTGTTAGGTCCAATAGGTTCGTTAGTTTTTGCATGTATTAGTTTAAATAAAATGAATGCAAAATAATTTAAATATTAAAAATAGTTTTTTAATTCCTTATAGATCATTTCAATTTATTTATCAATATTTATTTGGTAGATTTTGCTATCTATCATAACTTTAACAGGTAATACTAAAAGATAATTGTTTAAACATGTCTATATGATTGATTAATAAGATTTAACAACTATCTTAAATTGAATTTTCTGCTTTAATCTTTTCTAACAAGTTTTTTATATCATTTATTTTTGTAGTTGATTCATTATCATTAATTTCAAAATAACCATATGGCATATTACAAATATTAATAGCTAATAAATTAATTAATGATTTAGCATTTGCTGTTTGTCCGGCATAAAAATATAAAACCTCATGTTCGAATTTTTCTAGAACCTGAATAATTGAATTAACTTGTTCAATTGATAAACTTTGAAATTTAAATTCTTCTAGATTAATTTTCATATTTTACCCTATATAAGTATAAACCACATGCTGGTACTTTAAACTTACTTTTTCCTTTTTTTGGATTAACAAAACAATCGTTTATATCATCAATATTAATTTTATCTTCATTAAAAGCTAAAAGTGTTCCAATTATCATTCTTACCATATTCCTTAAAAATCCATCACCTTTAATTTCGAAAATAACATAATCATGATTTTTAAAAATATTCATTGCAAAAATATTTCTTATACAATCTTTTGATTTAAATTCACTAGTTGAAAAAGATAAGAAATTCTTTTTACCTAAAAATAAGTGTTTAATTGAATTTATTTTTTCTATATCAATTTGTTTGTTATACTGATAAAAATTAGTTTGAAAGATAGGATCAAAATTTATATTTGTATTAATAAAATATCTATATGTTTTTTCTTTTACATTATTTTGGATGTTAAATGATGTTTTAACAATGATACATTTTTTTATTCTAATATCATATGGTAGTCGTGAATTAATGGCTTTCATTAAAATTTCTGGTTCTATTGTTAATGTTTGGAATTTTAAATTAATAACTTGTTGAATAGCATGAACACCTTTATCAGTTCTACTAGATGAATAAACAATAAATTCATCATTAAATAAAAACTTAATTATCTCATGTAAAGTACCATTAACAGTTTTTAAATTTGGTTGAATAGCCCATCCATAATAATTACTTCCATTATAAGAAACTTCTAGAATATAATTCATAATTTTAGCTAATTAAACCCATTTCAATAATTCCAAAAGGAACAAAAACAAGATTAGTAACACCTAATGTTAGAGTTAGAGTAAATAAAAATGCTACACATGCTATCAAAATAAAATCAATTGCACCAAATTTAAAATTATGATAATTTGTACGAATAGATTTAGGATTATATCCTCTTGCTTCCATTGCATTGGCAAGCTCATCACTACGTCTAATTGAAATGGAAAATAATGGAACAATTAGTGCTAATAGTGCCTTAATTTTAATTAGAAAATTACCATTATAAAAATCTAATCCCCGAGATGCTTGAGCATTTAAGATTCTTTGAGACTCAGCAATTAAAGTTGGAATAAATCTAATTCCAATAGATAAAATCATTGCACATTCTGCAGCAGGGAATTTAAAAATTTTTAATGGTCTTAAAACTCTTTCTAAACCATTTGTTAATTCAATAGAAGTTGTAGTCTCAACTAAAATATTTGAACATATAAGAATTAAAAGAATTTTATTACTTATGTAGATGGAATTAAAGAATGCAATGGGAGAAATTGAGTATCAAGCATTTGAATAAAGAACACTACTATTTGGACTATAAGCAATTCCATTTAAAATATCAACTGAATCTAATATTACTTTACTTTTATAATTGATACCATCTAGATGAAAATTGTTATTTAAAATATATAAAAATACTTTTGCATCTAAAATTACATTTGCATCATCACCAGTATAAACTTTATTTATGATATCATTTTGAAACGAACTACTAAATTGATTAAATCATGATTTCATATCTTTCATTAATGTTTCTGAATTTTTAAAATTTTTGATAATTTCATTATTAATTTGAAAAATATTTCCACCATATATTTCAGAAATAAATAATTTATTATCTCCAATTTTTTGTTTAACAAATAAATCATTTACATTACCACCAAAGAAAATAAATTTATTTGAATTATAAAAAGTAATAGGGTCTTTATTAGTAATTCAATTAATGAGCAAAAAGAAAAATAAAACTAATAATATTGTTTTTAGTACATTAATGTAGGTTTTTTTGCCCAGTCTTGCTATAAAGAAAATTGGGATAAATACTGATAGTAAAATCATTTGTGAAAAAAATCCACCAGGTAAAAAAAACATAACTACTGAAAAAATAAATAAAAGAAATTTTACTGATGGATGAATCTTACAAAAAAAACTTTTATTTTTTAGTTTGTTTGATACTAACATTTTTTACCTTTCTTTATTTTAATAATTGCTTTTGCTAAATCATCAACATTTTTTGGTTTAATAGTTAATAGTTTTTCAAATTTAGAATCTTTTTTGATTAAATTCAAAATAGTTTTAATTACTAATGGTTGACCAATACTTGTTTTTGATAATATTTTTTCATTTAAAAAAATACTATATGGTTCCCCACTAGCAATTAATTTTCCTTCATGCATGACAAGAACTTCATCAGCAATAGATAAAACTTGATCCATTGAGTGAGTAACTACAAAAATTGTTTTATTTTGCTTTTGAAATTTTAACATATATTCAATCATTTCATTTTCACTTTGTGGATCTAGACCAGCTGTTGGTTCGTCAAAAACAAAAATATTAGGATTAGTGATAAAGATACTGGCTAAAGCAACACGGCGTTTTTGACCACCAGATAAACTAAAAGGAGAACAATTTAAAAAGTTTTCACCTAATCCTACAAAATTTAAACTTTTAACAGCCATATCATATGATTCTTTTTTAGAATATTTTTGAATCCTAGCAGCAAAAGCAACATCAGCTAGTACAGTTGTTTTAAATAATTGAATTTCAGGAAATTGATAAACAAATCCTATATTTTTTCTAATCTCATGATAGTTTTTAATTTTCTTTCTACTTTTTTTATTTAAAATACAATCAGTTTGTTTAATATTTAAATGACTAGAATAATTATCAATAAAATCTAAATTATTAGTTGTTAATACTTCAAATACTTCACATTGTTCAATAATGTTTACAAAATTTGCTTTTAGATCTTTTGTTAAGTGTCCCTTATTAATTTTAAAGTCATTAATGTCATAACTTTTTAATGCAAAAAATAAATCCTCTTTCTTGGTATGGGTTGCACAAAATAATAAAAATTTATTTTGGTTATCATTTTCTTTGTTTATAAAGTATTTAGCTATTATAACATTATGAAGAGTCTTCTTGGCTTCTATCTTATTATTTAATATTTCAATAGATCCATATTGTGGTTTTTTTAAAATATTAAATGTATTGATTAAACTTGATTTACCCGAACCAGATTCACCAATAATGCAATAAATTTTTCCTTCTTGAAAAGTAAAGGAAAAGTTTTTTACAGCAACTTGTGCTTTATCTTTATCTTGTTGATTATAAATAACATAAATATTCTTAGCCTCAATTATATTTTTTTTTATTTTTTGCATATTTCTCTCACTAATTGTTTATCATCCAATGTTAATTTAACATTTAATCCTTGGTCTTTTAATAATTTTATTAATTTAAGATTGAATGGCAAGTCAAGCTTTGCTTCTTTTAAAAATTGATAATCACTAACTAATTCATCAAGAGTACAAAATTTAGCAACTGTTCCTTGGTTCATGCAAAGGATTTTATTAGCATTTTTAATTTCTTCCATATCATGAGTTATTGAAATAATAGTAATATTATGTTGTTTTTGTAAAAATAACATTAAATTAATTACATCTTTTTTAGAATTAGGATCTAGCATAGAAGTAGATTCATCAAAAATAATAATTTCAGGAAATAAGGCAATGGTTGAAGTGATAGCTACCTTTTGTTTTTGTCCACCAGATAAATTAAATGGTTCTTTATCTAATAATTCACTAATATTGATTATCTTAGCAGAGTTATAAATAATTTCTTTCATTTTAGATGGTTTAACACAATAATTTTCAAGACCAAAGGCAATATCATTTTCAGTGGTTAAACCAATAAATTGATTATCTGGGTTTTGGAAAATGATTCCAATTTTTTTTCTTAAAATGTTAATATTTTCTTCATTTAATAAAATACCATCAATATAAATTTTTCCAGCTTGAGGTTTTAATAGACAGGATAAAATTTTTGATAATGTTGATTTTCCAGAACCATTGTGACCGACTATACAAATGTATTGACCTTTATCAATAGAGAAAGACATATCTTTTAGAAGATACTTAACATCTAAATTATCTACATCATATTCATAACTAAAAAAAATACGCTCTAAAGTGATAATGGGTCTGTTCATGATATCCCTTAAGATTTTTTATTCGCTTTTTTAGCTTCTTTCTCAGCTTTCTTTCTTGCTTTTTCTTCTTCTTTTAAACGTTCCCTTTCTAAACGTTTAGCAATTTTTTCTTCTTCTTTTGCTTTTCTTTGTGCTTCTACATTAGCAGCAAATTCAGCTGCTTTTTGTTTTTCAATTTTAATTTGTTCTTGTTCATAAACTAATGATTCATTATAAATTTGTTCTTTAATTTCACTATATGTATTTCGTGATCACACTTCAACATAATCAAAATCTTTTCTTTTGAATCCTTGTAAAATTCTTTTTTTAAATAAACAAACTATTGGTAAAACCTGAACTAATCCTGGTAAAAAATCTAAATCTTTTTGGAAATGTTTAGGAATAAAATACAATTTAACCCAATGGTTTTGTGGATCTAAGAATGGAATATTAAATTTAATGACTTTCACATTAAATTTTCTAATAACTTTTTCATTAGGAGAGTTTGGATTTTCATCATTACGAGGACAAATATATCCTTCAACTTCTTGAGTAAATAAATTTCTAAATCAAGTAACAATATTCATAAATATCCTAAAAAAAGATTTATTAATATTATAACAACTAAAATAGTTTAAAAATTAATAAACTATATCTCTTCTTCATTATCTTCATTAATATTAGAGAAAAAATTATATGAAATATTACTATAATCTAATTCATCAATTGAAGACAGAACTATTCCGTTTTCTTTTAGTACATCCTTATCGTCATTAACTGTAACACAAAAAATATTATTTTTAATCATATCATTAATAGTTTTCTTTACTTGGGTAATACAAGCAATTTCTTCATATGTAAGATTAAAATTACTAGCATAATTTACTAATCAAGTTGCTGTTAAATAATGATCTTCATTAATTATTTCTATAGAAACATTATTAGGCATATTATATAGTTTATTAATTTCAGACATTAATTCATTACAAGAAACAATTACAATATGAGCATCATTTTCCTTTGCTTGTAAGAAAAATTTATTTAAATTTTCATTTAAAGGATAATTTTTTACATAATTTTTTAATTCTTTTTTAAAAATAAGAATTAATTCACTTTTAACAGAGTCATATACAGATTGTCCTAAATGTTCAATTAAACTTTTCCTATTTTCAAAAAAAGCATATCATTCATTTTTATCAATTCCATTAAATATAGATGACAAAGTTTTGTTTTGCTTTAAATCAAAAAAAGATTTTCAAACTTCATCATATATTTTATCAATATCAACTACATATGGATTACAATCCATAAAAATATATCTAAGCATAAATATTTTTAAACCTTACTTGAACCATTCTCATGATTTATTAATTTTAGTCTAATTTTTTCATCCTTTATTTCATTATATATTTTTAATCTTTCTTTTTGCAATGATAGAAATTTTAGTTTATTTTCATATTTTTGCAAGTCTTTTATTCCATTTTTAATTGAATAATGGACAGCTGCACGTGAAATATTATACTTATTAGACATTTCACTAAGTGAAAAGTCATTAAAATAATAATCCATAATATAATCACATTGTTTTTTGGATAATAACTGATGATACACATCAAATAATTGACTAACTTTAGATAGATTTTTCATTTTTATCTATAAATTCCTTAGAAAGACCTAAAATATAATTTTCAATATCAAATGGTTTAAGATCATCTAACTTTTCACCTAAACCAATAAATTTAACTGGGATATTAAAAAGGTCTTTAATTGCTAAAATTATACCACCCTTTGATGAAGAATCCATTTTAGCTAATACAATACCGGTTGGATTAGCTACTTCTTTAAATGCTTTTGCTTGATTTAGTCCTGATTGACCTGTTGTTGCATCTAAAACTAATAAAGTTTCATGTGGAGCAGTTTTATCAAATTTAGCTATTACTTGATAAATTTTATTTAATTCATTCATAAGATTTACTTTATTTTGTAATCTACCTGAGGTATCACAAATAACTAAATCATATTTATCATTATATCCTTTTTCTAAACCTTCATAAATTACAGAAGCAGGATCTTGTCCTTCCTTTCTTGGTTTCGCTATTTCAATTCCTAATTTTTGGGCTCATTTATCTAGTTGTTCAATTGCACCTGCTCTAAATGTATCACCAGCTACCAATAGTACCTTCTTTTTTTCTTGTACAAATTTATATGCTATTTTTGCAATTGATGTTGTTTTGCCGACGCCATTCACACCAACTACTAAAACAACATTTGTTCTATCATTTAATAAATTAATATCAACATCAATATCAGTATCTTGAATATAATAAATTAATAATTTATCAAAAATAATTGATGATATTAATTTAACATCATTAATATTTTGAAATTTAACTTCTTCTTTAATTGCTTTAACAATTTTTTCAGCAGCTAAATAACCTATATCATAACCTATTAATTGTTCTTCCAAATTTTCAAATAGTTCTTCATCTATTTTGGTGTATTCACTAACAATATTATCAATTAGTTTTGATAATCCCTTAGATGAGTTTTTCAAGCCATCATCAAATTTCTTTTTATTATCTTCCTCTTTAAAAATTCTATTTTCTTCATTTTTTTCCTTAATCTTCTTTTGTTTTTTGCGTTCTTCTAGTTTCTTTTTTAAATTTTTAAAAATATTCATTTTATTTTTCCTCTTTAGCAAATTTAATTGCTTTATCGATAGAAACTGAGAAAATGTTACTTATCCCTGGATTTTGCATTGTAACCCCTAATAATGTCTTACATTCCTTCATTGTTCCAGGACGGTGAGTAATTACTAAAAATTGGGTTTGATTAGCATTTTGTCTAATAATTTGTGCAAAACGTTCAACATTGGCTATATCTAATGCTGCTTCAGCTTCATCTAAAATTACAATTGGGAAAGAAGATATTTTTAAAATAGCAAATAAAACTGCAATTGCTACTAATGTTTTTTCACCACCTGATAATAACTTTAAATTACTAATCCGTTTTCCTGGTGGATGTGCCATTACTTCAATACCTGATTCTAAAATATTATTTGGATCTGAACATGTTACAACACAAGAACCTCCTCCAAATAAAAATTTAAAAATATTTGGTAATTCATTATTAACATCATTTATAATTTTTGCAAATTTTGATTTAGCAGCTTTATCTAACTCTGAAATAGAAACTTTAATATTGTTGACACTATCTTCTGTTTGTTTTCTATTTTCAACAATTAAATCATATTTTTCTTGCTTTTCTGTTAATTCTTCAACCGCTTTTGGATTAATGGTGCCAAGTGCATCAATTTCTGCTCTTAATTGATTGATAATTTCCTTTGCTTGAGCTTCACTCATTGGTAACTCTTTGCTATAGTTTTCAATTGCAAATTCTAATGTCATACCATAAATTTCGTTTATTCTATTTTTAGCATTATCATATGAGTTTTGACATCTAATTAAATTTTGATTAGATTGAGCAAGAGTTGCTTTAATTCGATCTAAAGAAATTCTAACTTCTTCTAGATTAGCTTCAGCATCTTTTAATTGTGAACTATAATTTATTTTATTGGTAGTTGCAATAGTTAAGTTTTCTTGAATTTTTGCTTTTTTTGCTATTAAATTATTAATTTCATCTTGGATTTTATTTTCATCAATTATTTTATTGCTATCAAAAGATTTTCTAGTTAATGTTTCATATTCAATTAAATATTTATCATAATTTTTTTGTGAATTTTCTAAATTATTGTTAAGATTAGAAATTGCATATTTTTTTTCATTCACCTTAATATCAACTTCTGTGTGCTCTGCACTAATTTTTTCATATTCTAACTTGGTTTCTAATAATTTTGATTCAATGTTTTTAATTTCAATCTCTAATTCTTCTTTATGTTTTTCTAAATTAAATTGAGATATTATATCCCGATTTGAACCACCGGTTATTGCACCACCAGGAAAAACAACATCTCCGTCTAGGGAAATGACTTTATATAATTGATATGTATATTTAGAAATTCTAATAGCATCTTCAATTGTGTTGGAGATAATTACTTGACCAATTAATGCATCAATAACAACTTGCATTTTCGGATCAACATTAATTAGTTTAGAGGCTATTCCTACAAAACCTTCTAATTCTGTTAAAACATCTAAATGTTCTTGTCTCACAAATTTTGATTTAATATCTCTTAATGGTAAAAATGTAGCCGTTCCACCGTTATTTTGTTTTAAAAAATTAACAGCATTTTTAGCATTTTCTGATGTTTCAACGATAATGTTTTCTCCTGATTTTCCTAATGCTTTGGAAATCGCTACTTCATATTTTTCTTCAACATTAATAAATTTAGAAACAATATCATAAACACCTTTTAAAGCAAGCTTATTTTCTAATACTGTTCTTACTCCAAAAGATTGGTTATTATTTCTTTCTATTTGTTCAGAAATGATTCTTAATCTTGTTGCTTTTTCAGTAAATAAAATATTTAAATGATTAATTTCTTCATATGCTTTATTTTTCTTTAAAGCTAAATCATTAATAACGCCTTCGAAAACTTCAACTTGATTTTTAAGTTCATTAATTCTTTCAGTTAAAGAACTAATGTCTTTTTTATGAGAAACAATTAATTGTTCATATGCTTTTATTTTATCTTCTTCATTAGATGAATTAATACCATCTAATAATTTAGAGTTAAAAATTGCTTGTTTTTTTTCTAAAGTAGCAATTTGTTCATTGATTTGAAATAAGGCTTCATTGCTTTTAGTTACATCTAAATCTGCTTCATTTAATCTAGATTTGATAAAATCTAATTTTTGTTTCAATTCATTCTCTAAAGGTTGTTTCAATCTAGATTCATTTTCATTCATTTTAATTTCTTCTTCTGTTTTAGTTTTAACAACATTAAAATGTGAAATATCTCTTACTAAAATAGAAATTTCTAAATCTTTTAATTTATCAAATTTTTCCTTTCAAATCTTAGCATTTTCAGCTTGTTTTACTAACTTCTTTAAATCTCTTTCTAATTCTTTTTCTAGGGCAACAATAGTAGTTAATGATTGTTCAGCTTTTTCTAAGTGTCTTAATGATTCAGCTTTTTGAATGGAATACATACCAATACCTGCTGCTTCCTCAAACATTTTCCTTCTTGCTTCTGGTTTAGCTTCTGAAAAACTATTAACTGTTCCTTGTGAGATAATTCCTAATGAACCTTTTGATAAACCAGTATCAGTAAAAATTAATTGGATATCCTTTAATCTTGCTGGTTCATTGTTAATAAAATATTCATTATTACCAGAATCTCTAAATAATTTTCTTGTAATTGATATTTCATCTTTATCATAGTGTAAGAATTTATTTGAATTATCAAATGTTAAAGTTACTTGTGCGAAATTAGATTCAGGCCTAACTGATGAACCTTTAAAGATAAGGTCTAATTTATTACTACCTCTCATGTCTTTAACTGATTGTTCACCAAGCACTCATTTAAAAGCATCAACTATATTTGATTTCCCAGCTCCATTTGGACCAACAATCCCAGTCATTTCATCAACAAAATCTATTTTAATTTCATCAGCAAATGATTTAAAACCATATGCATAAAACTTCTTTAAAAACAACACATTAATTCCTTTCCTTTGAAAAATTCTTTTCTAGTGCTTGTTTGGCTGCTAATTTATCAGCTGATTTGAAATCAGTTGCTTGTCCTTCACCGAATAATAATTTATTTCCATTTGCATCCACACAATATAGTTTAGTATATTTCTGCTTTCCTTTATCAAAATGTTCATAAATTGGCTTAAAAATATTTGATGCTTGAATTTCTTCTTGAAACCTAGTTTTGTAATCCTTTGAGACATCAATCTCATTTGTTTCATAACTTTTAATAATGGTTTTATTTAATATTTGAGAAACTTTTTTTATTCCTTGATCTTGAGCAATCGCTCCAATAAATGCTTCAAAAACATCTTCACAAATTCTTTCAGAAATAATGTTACCTTTACCTGTTAATATCAATTTATCTAAATTAATTTGTTTACAAGCAGTAGCTAATGTTTCTTTTTTAACTACATTTGATTTAATAGTGGACATATTACCTACATCCATTCCTGGTTTTTTCCCATATAAATAATTTACAATAATTCATTGAATTGCAGCATCTCCTAAAAATTCCAATCTTTCATAACTATATTTTAATCCATTTTCATTTGCATATGAAGGGTGAGTCATTGCCTCCATATATATGCTAAAAGACTTAGGATTACTGATTCCAAATTTTTTTAAAATTTTTAACAAATTATCTCTTCACTCTTTTTGATTCATTAGCAATTTCCTTTTTAATCTTATCAATAATTTTAAATTCTATTGATTCTTTCAACATTCTTAAAGAACTAAAAAATTGTTTATAATCAGCTGATCCATGTGTTTTAACTGCAATATTATTAACTCCTGCGACAAAAGCTCCTGCATTATTTTTATAATCAAATTTCTTTTTAACTTTTAATAAATAAGACATAATAAAAGGAAATAAAATTCAATGTAATGGTTTTTTATAATAATTTAACATATCGTTAAAAATTATTTTTGATGTTCCTTCTAATGATTTCAAACAAATGTTGCCAGCATAACCATCAGTTACAATCACATCAGTTAACCCCATTAAAATATTTTTGGGTTCAACATATCCTTGAAAATTAATATTTTTATTTGCTTTTAATCTATCATAAGCTAAATGATGATATTCATAACCTTTATGATGTTCCTCACCTATATTCAAAATAGAAACTTTTGGATTATCAATGCCACGACACTTTGCAAATAAGTTCCCTATAATAGCAAACATATAAAGGTCATAATCATCACAATTAATTGATGCACCAACATCAAGAATATTAAATCCTTTACCAGAAAATGTTGGAACATATGGTATAAAAGCTAATTTATTTACACCTGGTATTAAACCAAAATTTTGATAACACAAAAAAGCAAAAATACTAGAATTGCCTGCTGATAAAACTCCATCAGCTTTTTTTTGTTTAACTAAATCAATTGCTTTAAACATTGAACTATCTTTTTTTGTTCTTAAAATAGTAATAGCATCATTTTGTACAATCTCATCATTTGCATTAATGATGGAAATATTTGCTGGATCAAATTTTATAGATTTAATTTTATCTTCATTACCAACAAGAATAATCTGAATATTTTTGTTTTGCTTTACAAAGTCTTGACAAGCTAATATTGCTTCTTCTAAGCTATTTTCAAATCCCATTACATCAACTGCTAATATCATAAATTGTTTTATAATTTAGATTAAATTATAACATTTTGAAAAATAATAATTATTATTAAAATTTAAATTTTATATTATTTATTTTTTTCTTTTAAAGCACTCATTTCAAGAATTTGATCCCTTAGTTCAGCTGCTAATTCATATTCTTGATTTTTAGCTGCCTCTAACATCATTTTTTTAAGTTTCTGGATAGAAATTGATTTATTGATTTTCTTATTCTCATTAATATTAAAATCAGTTAAATCATTATGAATTTCTTTTATGATAGTTTTTGGAGTAATGCCGTGCTTTTGGTTATATTCCATTTGAATTTTTCTTCTTCTAGCACTTTCATCAATCGCTTCTTGCATTTCTTTTGTTATCTTGTCAGCATACATTATAATATGACCGTTTTCATTTCTGGCTGCTCTACCAATAATTTGAATTAATGATTTTGTGCTTCTAAAAAATCCTGGTTTATCAGCATCAAAAATACAAACTAATGAAACTTCTGGAACATCTATACCTTCACGTAATAAATTAATACCAACAATTGCTTCATATTTTCCCTTTCTTAAATCATTAATTATTTTTAACCGTTCAAGTGTTTTTAATTCATTATGAAGATAAGCTACTTTAATGTCACGAGAATTTAATAACTCTGATAATTCTTCCGCCATCCTTATGGTCATAACTGAAATAAAAGTCTTTTCATTTTTATTTCTTTGAATATATAGTTCATTAATTAGATCGTCAATTTGATTTTTAGTACTCTTAACTATAATTGTAGGGTCTAACAAACCAGTGGGTCTTACAATCTGTTCTACAATACAATGGTTTGTATTTTCAATTTCTCACTCACTTGGCGTGGCTGAGACATAAATAACTTTATCCATCTTAGCAGTAAATTCTTTGAAATTTAGTGGACGATTATCTAGTGCTGAAGGTAATCTAAACCCATAATCTACCAATGATTGTTTTCTACTTTGATCGTTGTTGTACATCCCTCTTACTTGTGGTATAGACATATGTGACTCATCAACTACTAATAATCATCCATCCTTATGAGTGTTAAAAAAATCAAAAATTGTATAAGGTGTCTGACCAGGAGCTCTTAATTCTAAATGTCGGGCATAATTTTCGATACCATTACAATACCCAAATTCTTTCATAGATTCCAAGTCGCTTTTCACTCTTTGTTCAATTCTTTGTGCTTCTAGTAATTTTTCATGATTTTTAAAAAACTTTACTCGTTCTACCATTTCATCATAAATTCTTTTAAATGATTCTTCGCGGTTTTCACTATTTAAAACATATTCATTAGCAGGCGGAATTACAATGTAATTAATTTTTTCAATTTGTTTACCTGTTAAAGAATCAACTTTACTTATCTTCTCAATTTCTTCATCAAAAAAAGAAATTCTAATTATGTATTCATCATTAAATCCAAATGCAATTTCTAATACATCGCCATTAAAACGAAAGGTTCCAGGTTTAAGATTTATATTATTGTATTGATAATTCAATTTAATTAAATGTAACTTTAATTCATGGAAATTGATTTTTTGATTGACTTTTAACAATAAATTTAAATCAAAAAAATCACGGGGTGAAGCACTAGCATAAATTGCTGCAACTGATGCAACAACAATTACATCATCATATTGAGATAATGAGTTCAATGTTGAAAGTCTCATCATTTCAATATCTTGATTTGTTTTAGCTGTTTTTTCAATGTAGGTATCTGACTTAGGTAAATATGCTTCTGGTTGATAAAAATCAAAATAAGAAACAAAATACTCAACATGATTATTAGGAAAAAGTGATTTTAATTCTTGATATAATTGACCAGCTAAAGTTTTATTATGAGCTAAAACTAATGTTGGTTGTTGAATTTTGGCAATAACATTAGCAATTGTAAATGTTTTACCTGTTCCAGTTGCGCCAAGTAAAACTTGTTGATTAGTAGTCTTAAAATTTTTAACTAACGTCTCAATAGTTTTAGGTTGATCGCCCTTTGGTACATTAGCAGAAACAAGACTAAAAATTTTAGACATTATTATTTTTTATAAATTTCAGCAATTGTTTTTTGTTTAGTATCATTCTTATTAACAGAATTTAAATAACCAAAAGAAGCAATTTTTGGTTTTTTAATATTTGGATCTCTTGCTGGAATTGTTTTTGGTATTACTTTGTTTTCATTTGGTTTATTATTAGGAGTAACTCACTTTAATTGTTGTTGAGGTCTATTACTATATGCAGGTTGAGCTACTTGTTGTGGTTGGTTATTATAAACAGGTTGATAAGTTTCTTCACTAGGATGTAAAGCGTAACCATTATTGATTTGTTGTTGGTTGTAATATGGATTATTTTCTAATTGGTTAAAATAATTAATTGTTTGAGGGATTGCTTCATCTAATAAATCTTGACTATTTGCTTGTCTAGAATTAGTAATTTTTTGTAATTCTTCCTCTACTCTTTTCTTTATTTCTTCTTCAATTTTAAGTTTATTATATTTATCGTCTAATTCTTTGCACTTTGCTAATTGCTCTTTTTTGTAATCTTCTTGTTCTTTAATAGTATCTAACAATCTTTGATGAATATCTTTTAGTTCAGAATTTTCTTGTTTTAAAATATTTTGAAATTGCATTTCTTGGTTAATTTGTTTGTTTAAGAAATTGCTACTCATATCATTAATTTGTTTTTTCAAACTATATATTTCTTTAGTTAATTCTTCTCGAACTATTTTTAACTTATTTAGTTCTAATGAATTGTTTTGGTTTTGAAAAAAATCATCATTTAATGATATAGTTTGTTGTCCTAAATTATCATTATTATTAAAATCATTTACAGTATTTTGTTTAAAAGTATTTGTTTGAATTGGTGGTGGGGGAGGAGGTGGAGGTGGAGCAAATTTAACATTATTATTTTTTGGTTCATCTGCATTAAGATTTTTTTCTAATTCTTTCACATCTAAAGCTACTTCTGGTTTAATATCATTATTAACAACATTTAAAACTTGATTCATAAAATCATTTTGGTCGTTTGATAAATCAGTTTTATCTTCACTTAAAGTTGATTTTTTAAAAATTTCTTCAAGTTCTGGTTTTTTAACTCTGTTATTTTCAGAAGTATTATTCATTTTTGTCAAAATTTCATCAACAACATCATTAATTTTATCTAAATTATTAGTATTATTTTTTTCCATAACATTATTTATTTTATCATATTCTTTATTAATAGCATTATTTGATAATGTTAAATTCTCAAAATTAGTATTTATTGTTTTCTTTAAATCATTATTTATAGATAAATTAATTGGAGTTGCATTTTCATTGATATTATAGTTGGGTACTTGTGTAGTTGCTGATAAAATTTTACTAACACATTCATTTGCAATATCAATAGTGATGTTAAAAAATAAAAAGTCTGAGTCTTCTATATAAATATTAAGTGGTGATTTTTGTTCAAAACTTCTTAAAGAAACACTATCTCTTAATTTTTGATTTAAATCTAGAAATCTAGTTCAATTTTTATCCATTGCTTCAATTGCAATTTTTCTTCATAAAAAATTAGCTTGTTCTTTTCCTATAGCTTTGTATCTATTAAAAATTTGTAATTTTAATTCATTTGAAACTTTAGTAAAAATTTCATTTGTCGTTTTCTTTTTATAAAAATCGTGATCAAAATCAATTCATACACCACATTTTTTATGAATATCTTTAACCAACTCAACTGTATTTACCATATCAATATTCTCTTTGTGACGATTAAGAGTAATTAATGTCTCTACTATCCTTGGAACCATTCTAAATATAATTTCAATGATGTTATTAGATAACAAAATAGAGTCTCTTTGTTTATAAAAAAGTTCTCTTTGTTCACTAAGTACATAGTCATAATCAATTAAATTTTTTCGAATATCAAAGTTCATGTTTTCTACTTTTTTTTGAGTTCTAGTTAACATTTTAGAAAAGAACTTTAAATCAATTACTTCTTCTCCTAATTTATATTGGGCTTTATCAAATAAATCAGTTGCAAAACGTTTAAATAATAAATCTTGTAGAGAAATAAAGAAACGTGATTCACCAGGATCGCCTTGTCTACCTGAACGACCTCTTAATTGATTATCAATCCGTCTTGATTCATTTCTTTCTGTACCTAATACATATAGGCCACCAAGTTCAGCAACACCAGGACCTAATTTAATATCAGTACCACGACCAGCCATATTTGTGGCAATTGTTACAGCATATTTTTGTCCAGCACGTGAAATAATTTCAGCTTCTTTAGCATTATTTTTAGCATTTAATACTTCATGCTTAATTCCAATCTTTTCTAACATCTTATGAAGTAATTCTGAATCTTCAACAGAAACTGTACCAACTAGTATAGGCTGACCAATAGAATTTCTTTTCTTTATATCAGCAACTACATATTTTCATTTTAATTGTTTTGTAGCAAAAACATAATCTGGATGATCAATTCTTTGTTTAGGTTTATTTGTTGGAATATTCACAACAGTCATATTGTAAATATTTAAAATTTCATTTTTTTCTGTTAGAGCAGTTCCGGAAACACCGGCTAGTTTTTTATACATTCTAAAAAATGTTTGATAAGTTACTATTGCAACAGTCACATTTTCTGGTTCAATTTCAACATTTTCTTTTGCTTGAATAGCTTGGTGCAATCCAGCGGAATATGTTCTTCCTTCCATAACTCTACCTGTAAAAGCATCAACTAAAGCAATTTCATCTATATTTTTTTGATGGTTGTGTTTAATAATATATTCTCTACCTAATTCCATCATATAATTAGCTCTTAAAGCATTCATAACTCTATGAACTATTTCACTATTTTCAACATCATATAAATTACTAACATTGAAAAACTTTTCAGCTTTCTTGATTCCAATATCATTTAAATTAATTGATTGTGACTCTAAATCAATAACATATTCAGATGGGTGTAAATTTTTAACAAATGCATCAGCTTCTTTATAAAGTGACAAATCACTATTTGGACTTCCAGCAATAATTAATGGTGTTCGTGCCTCGTCAATTAAAACTGAATCGGCTTCATCAACAATAGCAAAGTTTAGAGATCTTTGCATTTTTTCTTCATAATTTTGCACCATATTATCTCTTAGATAATCAAAACCTAATTCAGAGTTAGAAACATATGTAATGTCACAGTTATACATTTCTTTTTTTTGGTTTGGCATCATTGAAGCTTTTATAAAGCCCACTGATATTCCTAATTTAGATAATGCTGCTTTAGAGAACTCTGCATCACGTTCAACTAAATATTCATTAACAGTAACAATGTGTACTCCTTTTTTTGTTAATGCATTAACATAAGATACTAGAAGTAGTACAAGTGTTTTACCTTCACCAGTTGCCATTTCAGCAAAATCACCAAAATGAGTAACAATAGCTCCAATTAATTGTGTTCGAAAGGCTTTTAATCCATGAACACGAAAAATCATTTCTCTTGCTATTGCTAATCCATCAACTAAGTAATTATCAACATTTTTGTTATTTTCTTTAATATCATCCATCATTCGATATGATAAGTTAGTTAATTCTTTATCAGAAAGTTTGGAATATTTTTCCTCTTTAGATAAAACAAGATCTGCAATATCACATGCATTGTCTAACACCCTTTGTCTTGGGGAAATTTTTTTAAATGTATTTTTGATATTTTCTAATCGATTAGAGTTTTTAACTTTTTTAATATTTTCAAACATAATCAAAATAATTATATAAAAATAAATATTTAGTTAATCATATTTATACATTTATAAATTGTTATAGCAATTTTTTATTTCTTCTAATATTTCTTCATCAGTATATTGAATGTATCTTGATGTTGTATTAATATTGCTATGTCCTAGTGTTTTTCTAACTATTTCTAAATTTATATTTTTTTTAATTAAATTGGTAGCATAACTTCTTCTTAGACTATGTGGAGATAACTTAATGTTTAAATTATGCATTGATATATTTTTAATAATATTGTTAACTTGTTTATAGGATAATAATTTTCCTCTTTTGTTAATAGGGATTTTTTTATTTTTTCAATTATTTAATAAATGTAGCAAATAATCATTAATATAAACTAATCTTGTTTTTTTACCTTTTCCATAAATTAATAAGCGTTGATTACTAATTAATTTAATATTTATTTCAAATAATTCACTAACCCTTATGCCTGTAAAAAACATGAAGCAAAATATTAATCAATTCCTTTGTTGATAGAAATTATTAATACAAATTTTATTTTTCATGTTTTCAAAGTTATTTAATGATAATACTTTTTGAAGAGTTATCTCTTGTTTTGGTAATTTAATGTCTCTACATTCATTTAAAAGCTTTCATCTTTTTTCAAATTTAAAAATTGATAAAATGCTATGATACATTAAATTAACTGAGGCAGGTTTATGATTAACCTCATATAATTTGATAAATTTTACAAAATTGCTTTTAGTTGGATTGTTGTTTTTCAAAAAAGCTTTTCAAATTCCATAATTCTTATAATAAACATTTATTGTGTTTGTTGATAAATTTTTGTTTTTTAAATAGGTTTTATATTTCATTTTTCTCTCCTTATATATAACTAAGTCAAGAAAAATTTTAATTTTTGCAAATTTTTAAATTATTTTTTATATTTTATAAATTTTAAATCCTTAGGACACTTAGATGTTAGAACAATTGGATTATTATTTTTAATGACAATAGTATCCTCAATTCTTACACCTCCGACATTAGGTTTATAGATACCTGGTTCAATTGTAATGACATTATTATTCACAAATTTTACTTTATTGCGAACATTAACATTTGGTAATTCATGAACTTCTAAACCTACACCATGACCAGTAGAGTGGACAAATAAACTTTTATATTTTGTGCTATCTATAATTGTTCTACAATATTTATCTAAATCAGCACCACTAATTTTATTGGTTGCTTTTTTAAGTGTCTTGGTTTGTGCTTCATAAACTATTTTATAGATATCAAGCATTTCTTTGCTATTACATTTTGAACCTAAAACAAAAGTCCTAGTTATATCAGAAGCATATCCTTTATATACACATCCAATATCAATTGTGATCATATCTCCATCTTTTATTTTGTAATCGCTTGGGTGATGGTGTGGCTTTGAACCATTAATACCAGCAGCAATAATTGGACTAAATGAGTTTCCTTCTGCTCCTAAAGATAGAATTTTAATGGATATTGCTTGTGCAACAAATTTTTCAGTCATCCCGGGTTTAATAAAATCTCATAATCAAATAATAACGGAACAAACTATATCAGCAGCTTTTTGTAATAGTTCAATTTCATTTTTTGTTTTTATTTCTCTTAATGTTTTAGAAATAAAACATGAAATGTCTTTTGCATCTCAAAAATTAGTAATGAAACTAAACTGAGATAAATTAGTATATTCTTCCTCTATTGCAATCTTGTTTAAACCTAAATCCTTCTTAGCTTTTTTGATTAAATAAGATAAATGATTTTCTTTTGTATTATCAATACATCAAACAATTGCTTTTTTGATCTTTTTATTTGCTTCCTCATAATAACGACTATCAGTAATAAAAATTGCTTTTCCTTTTTTATTTATCAAAAGAAATCCATATGAACTTGCAAAGTCTAAAAATCAAGTTCGATTAATTTCACTGCATAGTAGAATACCATTTACTTTAAGTTTACTAATTATTTTTCCTATAATATTCATTTTGATTCTCACTTATTAAGATTTTGTCATTTTTTTCTTTTTTATAAAACTATTTTTCTAAAAAAATCTAAACGATGCAAAACGTGTTTGCGATATTTTCGGATAGCATAATTGTCACTAATACTTAATGTTCATTGATAAGCATATAAACAAGAAATTATTAAATAGTCTTTTAGTTTTTGTAAATTAATATTACCATACAATTGTGCTAAATATAAAATTTGTTTTTTACTCATGTTTTCCCTAGCTAAATTTGCAATTTCAAAATAAACTGTGTTTTTTCTAGCCCACTCAAAATCAATTAAATTAATAACATTATTTTTTTTATCAAATAAAATGTTATTAGGATTTAAGTCGCAATGACAAACAATGTCTTTAGGTTCATTAATATATTTATTTAATAAATGTACATACTCATTATAAAAATGCTTGTTTTTATCATTATTTAATAAGTCAGTGAATATATATGGATTGAAATTTAAAATTTTATTATTTTTAATGTTGTGTATCTCATGAAGTTTTGGAACTAATAATTCAATTTTATTGTTATTTCATTTTTTAAATTTTTTACCATCTATTCATGGTCTAATCATATCTCCGTTTTTAGTATCAAAAAAAATAATTGGTAATTGTAAGGAATTATAAATTTCTAATTCATTTTTACGATTAATTGATAAGTTACAACCAATTCTAACTTGAAAAATGTTCTTGTTTTTTAAAATAAACTTAAAAGATTTATTTGTAAAACTAGATTTACAACAAACAATTTTTTTAATTTCATTTTCTTGATAATTTGTTTTAGTTAAAAACAGAACTAATGCTTGTGATTTAAAATTATTCTTCATATCTATTTTTATTATATAAGTTAGCTATCTTTTATTGATTAAGTTTTTTAATTCAGTCAAAAAATTTTTGATTTCTTATCATTTCAATTTCTTGTTTATATGGTGGAATATATGTATTTAAATACTCAACATATGGAGTTTCTAGTATTTTAGGAATCGAATCAAGTTTTGGATGATAAATCACTTTTAATAAGTTTTCAAAACCAATTTTTCCATATCCAATATTTTGATGACGATCTTTACGAGCGCCACATTCATTCATAGAATCATTAATATGGATACATTCAATTTTATCAATACCTATTTTTTCATCAAATACTTTTAAATATTCATCAAAATGATCTAAGTTATATCCAGCATCTGAGATGTGGCATGTATCTAAGCAAACTCCTAATCTTTGTTTTTCTTCAACTTTATCAAAGATGTTCTTAATATCATCAATTTTATTACCTAATTCTGTACCTTTACCAGCCATGGTTTCTAATAATATCTTGGTTTGATTTTTAATATTAGCAAAAGCAAAATTTATTCCTTCAGCAATTAAATTAATTCCTTCTTCATATGTTTGTTCTAATCTACTTCCTGGATGTAATACTATTTTATTAAAACCTAAGCCATCTACTCTTTCTAATTCCTTGACTAAAAACTCTTTAGCTAATTGTCTGGTTTCGGGTTTAGATGAGGCTAAATTAATTATGTAAGGGGCGTGAACTATTACATTACTAGGTTTAATGTTTTGTTTCTCCATTAAATCAAATGCCTCTTTAATTTTAAATGTTTTAATGTCTTTTCTAATGGTGTTCTGAGGAGCGCCGGTATAAATCATAAAAGTGTTAGATTCATAAGAAATAGCTTCCTTTACTGCTCCTAATAAAAAATCAGGACTAGAAAGAGAAACATGGCTACCAATAATTAAATTATATTTATTCATTAATAATTCTTCCTAAACAATACTGATCCATTTCTATTGGTTCAGATAGTTTTATAATTGCTTTTGTTAATGGTGTATTAATAGTAGTAACTTCTCTATCTTGTTCAACATTAATCATTTTTAATATCTTTATTTCTTTTTCAAAAATTGGGGAAATGATTTGAAATCGCTGAAAGATATTAAAATTATTTTTACTAATTATCAAATATTCTTGATTAGAAATTTTTTTTAAAACATTAAAAGCAAAATTTTGTTTTAAAACTTTTTGAATATCATGATATAGCATTTTATTACTATTAGCATCAATTAAAAAGGCATCATCAATTTCTCGGTTTGCAACTTCTACTAATTTGTTTTTGCCTTCTAAAAGATCTAATGGTTTTTTTGCATAATAATCATCTATTATCTTGCGATAAACTTTTATTACAGAAGATAAATAATTTATTGTTTTCATTCTTCCTTCTATTTTAAATGAACAAAGATTAAGTGATAGTAACTTTTCTAAGTGCATGATATAAACCATATCTTTAGCACTCATAGTAAAACTATTCTTAATTTTAGGTTCTGTTAAAATTTCATACTCTCACCTACATGATTGTGCACAACCACCTACATTTGAATCTCTTAATGAAAAATTATTACTCATCATACAACGCCCACTATAAGAAATACAAACTGCTCCATGAATAAACATTTCTACATCAATTTTATTTTCAAGGTTTTTACATAATAATTCAATTTCATCTAGTTTCATTTCTCTAGATAAAATAACTCTAGTAGCTCCATGTTTTTTTCAAAATAATGATGCTTTTGAGTTAGTGATAGATTGTTGGGTAGAAATATGAATCTCAGCATTTGGTATTTTTTTTCTAATCTGAGTTATGATAAAAGGATCAGCACAAATAAATGCATCAATTTTAATCTGTTTAATTTTTTCAATAAATAAATCAAAATCTTGCAATAAAAAATTATGACAAATAATATTAGTTACTAAATAAACTTTTTTATTTTTTTTGTGTGCATATTCAACTATTTCTTCAATATCTTCAATTTCAAAATTTGATGATCTAGCTCTTAATGAATATTGTTTGGCTCCTAAATAAACTGCATCAGCTCCATATTCAAGAGCAAAATATGCTTTTTCTTTATCACCAGCTGGTGCAAGTAATTCAACTTTATTTTTCATTACTATCCTCTTTTTCTAAATGTAAAATATCTTTATATCCGCCTAAAAAACTATTACTTATTATAAAATCTTTGGAATATTCAACCATTAAATCACATGCTTTATTTATTAAAATTTTATTGTTGATAACATCTTGATACAAATTAGTTATTTTTTTTGCATAATCTTCATTAGTAAACAAAAAATCTAGTTTTAAATAATCTATGTTAATTTTTTTTAATTTCTCAATTAAATTTAAAGAAGATATCAAATATCCTGTTAACATATGTGTGCCATGACGATCTTCAAAAATTAAATTAGGAATTTTTCTCAACTTTTCTTTTATTTTTAAAAACTGTTGATCATCATTCTTGTTAATTTGATAATAATCATAAAAATTATTTATTAATTTTCATCTAGAATGCATAATGAAGCCATATCCATGACCTTGAATTTCAATCTTAATACCGTTTTTATTTTTAGATATTTCTTCTAATTCATTTCACATAATTTCTTTTGCTAAAAACACACCTGTAAAATTACATTTTTTATAGAAATCTAATTGTCCATATGAACATACAATAGTTTCAGGATTATAATGAAGATTCAACTTTAAATCTAATTCATCATTTATTTGAACAACTGCAAAATCAGAAAATATAACATAGTCTACTTTTATTCTAGAAAGTCATCTTAAATATGCAATTAATCTATTTATTTCATTCTCAAAGAAAAAGGTATTAACTTTGATTCAAATTTTTGTAGTAGATTTGTTATTAACTAATGATTGAATTTCACTTTCGTTAAAACTATAGCTTAATCTACTTGCAAAAATTTCATTTCCTAAGATTAAATTAGGAATTTTATTTTTAATACATTCTTTTGCATGTTCAAGATTAAATGCTTCTACTAATAATTCCACATTATTCATTATATAATATAGCAATTCCATCCTCAATATTGTGGAATCTGAATTTAAATTCTGTTTGTGTTTTGATTCAAAGAACTAAATCATCTATTGACTTTAAAATCTTTTTTTGATTTTCGATTTGATTTGATAATTGACGAAATTTATTTAAAAAAATATTATCAATATATATAACTCCTTTATTATTTAAATATGCTTTATATTTATTTATTAATTCAATCTGGTTTTTCTTTGGGCCATCAATAAAAATTAAATCAAATTTTTCATTTGGAATATAATCAAAACAATCTTTATTAATTAAAGTGATTTTATGCTTAAACTTTGAAAGGTTTTTTTGTGCTATCAAAAATCTATTTGGATCTTTTTCAATTGTTGTAATATTTTGAATTTTTGTTTTTTTAAGCATCATAAAAGCACTATATCCTAATCCAGTACCTATTTCTAATACATTTTTACATTTTTTTTGCTTAATAATTTTTAATAATAATTTTAATGATTTAGGTCTTAAAACTTCTACTTTTTCATACTTTGAACTTAAAATTATTGTTTTTGAAAATTTTTTAGTTAAAATCATATTTATAAAATAACATTTTTTATGAATAAGAAATTTATAATTATAAACCGTGATAAATGTATTGGGTGTGGTGCATGTGTTGCTGCAAGTGAGAATAAAGCTAAATTTATTCAAGGAAAAGCTTGATTCAATGAGACACTTTTTGAAAATAGTGATGAAATAATTTCACTATGTCCAGTAGATGCAATTGATGATACTGAGTCATTAGAAGAATATTTAAAAATTAAGAATAGTTACAAGATATAAAATTAAATTTTTTTAAATTCATTATCTTTTCATCAACCATAAGGATTGTTACATGAAACAATGTTCGAATCTTTGCTTAGGATAACAATTCTATGCTTACCATCTTTATAGAATTTATTTTTATATACTTTTGCTGAAGTTCTCATATAGTACCTTTATATAATAGATTTTAACATAAATATTTATAGTTATTTTGTATAATAAAACTTGTTTTATTATATTATGCAAATTAAATTTAAAAAAATTAAAAAAGGCATTATAGGGATTACTGAACCAGTAATTGAAGCTGATGCTGGTTATGATATATATTCTAGTGAAAATAAAAAAATTATTGCTAAGGGATCGGCTAGTATTAAAACTGGTTTTGCAATTGAGTTACCACCTGGTTATTGATTTGAAATTATGTCAAAATCTGGCTTAGCTATTAACAATGAATTAATAGTACATAACGGGGTAATTGATAATGGTTATCGTGGAGAAATTATTGTACATATATTTAATTTATCCAATAAAGATTATGAAGTGAAAAAAAATCAAAAAATTGCTCAAGGAGTTATTAGACAACAAATTGTAATTGAATTAGCTGAGACTAAAGAGCTTTCTAAAACTAAAAGAGGCAAAAGAGGTTTTGGATCAACTGGAAAATAGGTGTTAACGTGAATAAATTAATTAAAGTTTTTGATTTACTAAAAATTATTGATGATAAAGAAAGAAAAATTCTAAGTTCAATTGAAATTGTTAAAACATCTCATGTAGATAATCAATATTATTTTGATATTGATCTTTTAGTTCCGCTACCTACTTCACTTTATTACAAAATTAATTTTGTTTCTTTTAATGGAATAGTAGTTTATACAAAAATAAATAATATTAAAAATATCAAACATGATGATATTAAAAAATATTTATTAGATTTTTTTAAAACTCAACCTAATATTAAATTTTTAAACAAGGAAATTAATTATCAAAATATGAATTATGATGAACATAAATTAACTATTTATTATTATAGTGAATCTGAACTAAATGAATTAAATCAAAATAAAGAAAAAATCTTAACTATATTAAAAAATGCACTAGGTATGAAAAATTTTTCAATTGATTTTCTTTTTGATGAAGAATTTGCTAATAAAGTCAATAAAAAACAAACATTAAAAAGTGAATTGCTTAAAGATAAAATTAAAAAAATAAATAATCAAAAAGAAACTAATCAAATGGTGCAAGACATTAAAATTGATGGAAAAATTACACCTTTTAAAAAAATAGTTGAAGGTTTGAGTAATATCAACATAACTGGAGAGATTTTTGATATTGAAAAAAACAAAACTAGTAAGGCTAATATTTATAAATACTATATTAGTGATTATGATGATACTTTTATTATTAAATGTATTTTATCAACTGAGCGAAAAAATACTAGAAAATATGTTAATGAAAATCTCTTAGATAGTTTTAAAATAGGTGATTGAATTTTAGCTACAGTTGATATTAAATCAGATCAATATGAAAATGAAAAATATGGAATGATTAACAAAATTAAAGTGGTTGATAAACCAAGTAAATTTAAACGAGTTGATGATGCATTAAATAAAAGAGTTGAGTTGATGGTTCATACTAAAATGTCATCATTTGATAGTATTAATGAGGTTGAAGATATTTTTAAATTAGCAAATGATTTTAAAATGACATCAATAGGATTTTGTGATCGCTATAATATCCAATCGTATCCAGAAATACAAAAATATGCAACTAAATATAATATCAAACCAATCTATGGAGTTGAATTAGAAATACTACCTAATATTTGCAAAAATGTCATAAATGAAAGTACAGAAAAAATTGAAAATAATATCCACATTGTTTTTGATTTAGAAACCACTGGTTTGTATCCTGAATTTGATGATATTATAGAATTTGGTGCAATTAAAACAAATGGAATAGAAATACTAGATAGAATTCAATTTTTTATAAAGCCAAATAAACAAATATCAGCTAATGTTTCAACTTTAACTGGTATTACTAATGAGATGCTTGAAAATGCAATTGATCAAGCAAATGGAATTAAAAAAATAATAGATTATATAGGTAACTATCCAATTATTGCACATAATGCAATTAGTTTTGATTTTCCTTTCTTAAATAAAAAAGCAGAAAAATATTTAGGGATTAATCTTACAAATACAGTAATTGATACATTATATATTTCTCGTTCATTATGGCCTACATGAAAAAATCATAGATTACAAAAAATGTGTAATGAATTAGGTGTTGAATATATTCAAGATGATGCCCATCGAGCAGATTATGATGCATATGTTTTATTTTTATGTTGAGTAAAAATTATTGAAAAATTAAAAGAAAATAAAATTTATAAATATAATGAAATCAATTCTTTAACATCTAGTTCATTATTAGCAAAATACAATAGTCATATTTCTGTGCTTTATAATAAGAATGAATCATCATTACGGTTAACAAATGAAATCATTTCAAAATCATATACTGATAATTATTTTGATAGACCAACAGTAAATAAAAATGAAATTGATCACAAAAGAAATGATTTAATAATTGCTTCGCACCCAATTGAAGGTGAAATATTTAATTTAGCTATTAATGGTACAGAAAAGGATTTAATTAATGCTATTAATTTCTATGACTATATTTTTGTTTGTGCCCCATGTGATTTAGTTCATTTATATAAAGGACAAGAAATTACACTAGAAAATATAGAAAAAATCACAATAAAGATTATTGAATTAGCTAGGAAACAAAATAAAAAGGTTATCGCTGTTTCTAATTCATATTATTTAAAACCTTGGGATAAAAAATATCAATATGTGTATTTATATGCAAAAGGAATTGGTGGACATCGTCATCGTTTCTTTAAATATAATGAATTACCAAACTCATATGTTAAAACAACAAATGAGATGTTAGATGCATTTGAATTTTTAGAAGATGATAATTTAATTAAGGAAATTGTAATTGATAATACAATTCATTTTGAAAATGAAATCGCTAATAACATAAGACCAATTAAAGATAAGCTTTATACACCAAAAATTGATAATGTAGATAAATTATTAAAAAATAAAGTATATGAAAATGCTTATCTAAATTATGGTAATAAATTGCCAGAAATAGTCTCTGCTAGATTAAAAAAAGAGTTAGATTCTATTATAAATAATAATTTTTCAGCAATTTATTGAATATCTCATTTATTAGTTGCAAAGTCTTTAAATGACGGATATGTTGTTGGTTCAAGAGGCTCTGTTGGTAGTTCTTTGGTTGCTACTATGTTAAAAATTACTGATGTTAATCCATTGCAACCTCACTATATTTGTAAAAAATGTTATTATTTTGAGTTAGTAAACGATATTGATGATGGTTATGATCTTAAACCAAAAAAATGTCCTAATTGTAACAATACAATAGTTGGTGATGGTCATAATATTCCATTTGAAACATTTTTAGGTTTTAAATGTGATAAAGTTCCAGATATTGATTTAAATTTTTCTGGTTTATATCAAGCTAAAGCACACAATTTTATTAGAGAAATGTTTGGAAGAAATCATGCCTTTAGAGCTGGAACAATTTCTACAATAGCAACCAAAACATGCTTTGGATATGTAAAAACTTATTTTGATGAAATTCAAAATTTCAATGTGCCACGAAGTATGTTGAATCTTTATGTGAAAAAATGTCAAGATGTAAAAAGAACTACTGGACAACATCCTGGTGGAATTTTAATCGTGCCAAAAGAATTTTCTGTCTTTGATTTTTGTCCATACAATTTTCCAGCTGATGTAAAAGGAGATTGATATACTACACATTATGCTTTTGAATACCTTCATGATAATTTATTAAAATTTGATATATTGGGACATGATAATCCGACTATTTTAAAAAAATTAAAGGAATTAACAAATGTTGATGAAAAAGACATTCCTAATTTTGATGAAAATGTAATTAAATTATTCACATCAAATCAACCTTTAAATTTAAAGAAAGATATTCAAGAAGAAACTGGGGCTATTTCTATTCCAGAATTTGGTACTAAATTTGTAAGAAAAATGTTGTTAGATACAAAACCAAGTTCATTCTCAGATCTTATTAGAATTTCTGGATTAAGTCATGGTACAGATGTTTATAACGGTAATGCTAAAAATCTAATCACTAATGATCATTTAAAATTAAAAAATGTTATTGCTTGTCGTGATGATATCTTAATTTATTTAATTAATTTAGGCATTGAAAATTCAATAGCATTTAAAATAATGGAAGATGTTAGAAAAGGTAAGGGTTTAAAAGATGAATATGTTGAAATAATGTTAAACCATAATGTTCCAAAATGATATATTGAATCATGTAATAAAATTAAATATATTTTTCCTAAGGCACATGCTACCGCATATGTAATGCATGCTTGAAAATTCGCTTGATATAAAATTTACTTCCCTTTAGAATACTATGCTTCATATTTATCAATCAAATTAGATGCCTTTGATATTGAAACTATAGTAAAAGGAAGGCAAGCTATTCTAGAAAAATTTAATGATATAAATAATCGATTAAACAATAAAGACGAAGCTAAAAATGTTAAAAAGAAAGAGGAATATTTACTTTCTGTTTTTGAAATTATTTTAGAAATGGAAGCAAGAGGGTTTAGTATAGAAAAACCAAACATTTTAATATCTCTAGCTAATGATTTTATTATTAAAGATAATAAATTAATTGCCCCATTTTCAGTAGTTGATGGTGTTGGATTAGAAGTTGCACAATCTATTATTGATGCTAGAGATGAGAGACCGTTTACATCATTAGATGATGTAATTAAAAGAACAAAATTAAATAAAACTAATATACAACTTTTAGAAAGTATCGGAGTTTTTGATTCGCTACCTAAAAATGATCAAATAAAACTTTTTGATTTTTAATATGATTTATATTAATTTAATACCATCTAATTTATGATTTTTAAATTTGAGAAAAATGTTACCTATACAAGAATGAAAAAAAGTTTCTGAAAGAATTAGATCTGAATTTAATTGACAATGTTATTGTTGCAACATAAGTATTAACCAAATAAAAAATAAATCCTTTTTTCATGCTCATGAATATTGAATATTTAATCGTGAAAAAAAAGAAGTTTCTTTAGCTGCTATAGTTTGTGTATGTAAAAAATGTCATGATTCAATACATATTGGTTATAGTTCTGTTAAGAAAAATTATTTTAATGCTTTTAATCATTTAAAAAAAGTTAATCAATGAAGTCAAGAAGATACTAAGAATTATGTTGAATATAATTTTGAAGAATGAAGTAAAAATAATAAGATTGATTGAGTTTTTAATATTAATTCATTTTCAAAATGATTAAACAAAGAACAAGTTAAAATGGTATCTCAATTTTTAAATGAAATGAATAAAACTAATCTTTAACATAAAATTTACCCATAAATACATTATCTTTAGGTAAATGTAATGATACATAATATCTTAATTTATTATCATTCTTATCTCTAATTTTATGCAAACAAATAATTACTCTATTGTGTAATCCTTCAACTTTATATAATGCTTGTTCACCAGGAAAACCTGTTTCTTCGTTTGAACCTTCAAATAATTGGTATTTTGAATCTTCTGGAGTTCTTTCACGAAAATCATTTTTACCAGCATCATCAAGGAAAAGTAAACAAAAGGGGTAATTATCAGCTTTTTTTCTTAATTCATCTCAAAAATATTTATCTATTCCAATTGTTTCATAAATTTTATTTTCTTTGATTTGTTCACAAAAATCAAGAAATTTTAATCCTAAAATTCCTGTATATGATCGACCAACTATATTGATAATGTTTCGTTGCATTTTAGCAAAATGTAGATATATTGATTTAGCATTCCTTTCAATTTCTAAATCTCTTTCTACACTTGAATCATAAAATAAGATTTTTTCACCGTTGCTTCTGACAACTTTAACTTTATTTGTTGGTGCAGACTTACCACTTAAAGATATATATTTTTCAAATTCATGAAAATTATCATTAACTTCTGCAAGTTTTAGTCTTTCTCATAATTCTAATTCAGATGGTAAAATATAGTCTTTATATTCAACAAAAAGTTGTTTAGTAATATAAATTGTTATGTATTTTCTAATACCTTCTCGGTATCCAAATCATCTAGCTCTTTGTAAAACAGTATCGACAGCAGTTGCTCCATCATGATAATTGGTGATGTAAGTAACCAACAAGTTCTCTAGGGTAACACCTCTTTCAACTTTTTTAGATCCTAAAACAATATTATTGATATTTTCAATAATAACATCATCAGAATCTGAATTAATAATATTAATATTAGTACATTGAATAATTTTATTTAATAACTCTATGTAATCATTATCTCAACTTATATTGTAATTACTTTCATTGAAAATTTTTTGAATTTGTTCAATCATAATTTTATAATCTAATGAATTTTTATCTAACGAAAGAGTTCTTAATAAATTTTCTTTAAACTTGATTATTAATCTCATAATTCGATAATGATCTTCAATAGCAACAGTAGTGTGAACTAACATTGTAGTTGGTTGAATATAACCCTTATCCTTGATAAAACAACTCACATTAATAAAATATTGAATAATAGCTTCTTTCAATGTTTCTGGTAATGAATTCAATTCTTTAGAACCTCAATCTTCATTTTCAACAAATTTGAAAAAACTATCTTCATTAAAAAACTCTTCAATTCCCATATATCCTTTCCCAGGTTCATATGTGAATACATGTTTAGGTTTTACAGCATCATCTTCTCTTAATAATACTTGAGCTTGTGGTGTAGCAGTTACTGAAAGATAATTATAATTTGGTATTGTATTTAATAAATTTTTAATTGCATTATTAGCAAAGCGAACATCTTCACTATCATTAGAACCAGTTGAAGCTAAATCAGCTTCATCATCAATAATTAAAATTTTTTTATTGCTTCATATTTTGTGTTTTAATAAAACTTCATTAATTTTTTCTATTTGCTTATTTTTTAGAATTGTAACAATATATTTATGTTTGTTTTTAAAATCATCTTTCACTTTTTCTAAGCGCTTATGACTATTTCTTACTAAAAAACTATCACATGTAAAAATATCTACTTTTGAGTTACCGTTTCCTTTGAATGTCTCAGTCATTCTTTCATATGTTTGATCATGTAAAACATTTTCTAATGATGTTAAAATGATACAAATGTCATAACCTTTATCAAAATAATGAGATATTACCCCACTAAAAACTGTTGTTTTACCTGATTGAACTTTACCAACTAACATTCCTATATTTTTATGATGTTTTGAAAGACAATCATAAACTTGCTTAGCTTTTAACAAAACAGTATTAATATCACTTATTAAAAATCCTTTTTTCTTTAAATATGATGAAAAAATTTCACAAAAGGTTCCTGCATTAAAAAGTTCTAATGCATCTTTATTAGAAATCATCATCCATTCCTTTTAATAATTTACTAATTTCATATTTTAAATCTGTGACTTTTAAACCATCTAATCTACATATTGTTTCACTAATTGAATATGCAATAATAAAATGTTCCATTTGGTGGGAAAAGTTTCGATCATTATCAAAAGGTCTGAAAAATGGATGAGCTATATTGTAAATTACTTCATATTCATAATATTGTTCAACATCATCTTGTGTGATTGGAAATAATTGCAATCAATCATCTGAATTCTTATCTTTCTTTCGACTTAATTTAATCATTATTTTTTTACCATCATCGCAATTATAAACAAATTGTAATTTATTTTTAATGATTTCAAATTCATTCCCAAAATTATTAGTTCCATTATTTAAAGCTTTAGTTAAATAAATTTTAGATGTATTTAAATGTTCGTCTTCAGATTCATCACTATAGAAAAGTTTTCTAGTAGATGTTGAATCAGTTAGAGATTGTGTTTTCTTCAATATCTTATTTCCTAGAACTTGAATTTTTCCAAAAATTATTTGATTAATTGTTTCCAATAACGCATCATCTCACATGAATAAATTTTTGGTGATATTTAATGGTAAATTTTTAATAGTAACATCAACTAAAACATTTTTAAATAATTCATTAAATCAATCAGGTTTATATAGTTTTTCCATCCCGATAATTAGTCGTTTTTCGTTTGAAAACATTATTCCACTATGTTTGTCATCAATTAAAAATTTAATTGCCTCAAAATTAAGATCAATTTTATTACCATTAAAAATAATTTGTTTTGCATAATTAATAGTTAGAGCTTCATTGTGTTCTGGCAGAGTATAACTCATCCTCTTAACTTCATTTAGAGAATGTACTTTATTCAATGTTCCATTATAAATATCATATAAACATTTATCCTTTAATAAAGCAAATAGAATATTGATATTTTTGTTTATATAATTTTTAAAAATTCTAGAAAGGTTTTTGTAAATATTAAAAATCTTATTTTCAGTTAATGTTTTATCAATATTATCAATTGTTACTCTTGTAGCAGTGGTAAAATTCCTTAAAACTTCATCTGGTTTTACATAAAGAATAGGGACATCATCAACATCTTTTTCTAAATCAAATTGAGTTTTAAAGGCAAAGTTACTTTGAGTATTTTTAGATTCAACAGTTATTTTATTTCCTAAAAAAAAACCAGCTGTTTTTAAACCAAAAGTTGATTGATTTTGACTAGTAAATACTTTAAATAGATCATTTACTTTTTCTTTTGGAATTCCATTTGCATTATCTATAATTTGTAATCATTTTTCATCATAATTTCAATATATGATTATTGTTTTGTTATTTTCATTAGTAAAAGCACTCACTGAATTATCTACAAACTCTGCTATAGCACTTTCGATTGTGTGTGAACATCTTCTAAATGATTTATAAATATTTATATTATTAATTTTTAGTTTATCCATATATTACTCTTGTTAAATTATAATATTATAAAGTATTTATCATAAAATAATTATTTAAAATCATAACTTGTTTTTATACCCATCTTTTTGGACACCCCTATATAATGTATCTGTGGGGTAGACGAAAAAATCCCCCAAAAGGACCTTAGGGGATTTTAGTCCACTTCAAAAACACTACTTTTGAGAGGACGTTATGTATTTTAAACAA